>Ga0105047_10000594_pt1 | contig 62312 bp, 51 predicted proteins | sample MAT04_FD_78384 | JGI IMG/M metagenome (GOLD analysis project Ga0105047, IMG submission 78384) | Freshwater microbial communities from Lake Fryxell liftoff mats and glacier meltwater in Antarctica - MAT-04 (megahit assembly) | ecosystem: Environmental > Aquatic > Freshwater > Ice > Liftoff... | reverse complement strand
GGACCATCTCGCTTGGATGCGAGATACGGCCCCACGACATGTCGGTGATGTGCAGCAGGCCGTCCACGCCACCGAGATCGATGAATGCACCGAAATCTGTGATGTTCTTGACGACGCCTTTCCGCACTTGATCTTTCGCGAGTTCCTTCATGAGCTTCTCGCGCTTTCCGGCGCGTTCGCCCTCGAGGATCACGCGGCGCGACACAACGATGTTGCGACGACGCTTGTTGAGCTTGATGATCTTGAATTCGTACTTCTGGCCAAGCAGTTCGTCGATGTTCGGAACGCGACGGAGCGCGATCTGCGAACCCGGGAGGAATGCGTCGACGCCCATGAGGTCGACCACAACGCCACCCTTGATCTTCTTGACGAGCGTGCCTTCGACCGGCGTGTCGCTTTCGTAGGCAACGCGGATGCGTTCCCAGACGCGCATGAAGTCGGCTTTCTTCTTCGACAGGACGACTGAGCCTTCCTGATCTTCCAGGTGCTCGAGCAGTACTTCGACTTCGTCGCCGACTTTGAGGTCGGGCATGTCCTTGAATTCTTCGAGCGGGATCGTGCCTTCGGATTTGAAGCCGATGTCGAGCACGACCAGGTTTTCGCGAATTTCAAGAACGCGGGACTTGACGATTTCGCCTTCTTCGATTGAGGCGAGCGTCCCGTTGTACATCTCCATCATTGCTTCGTACTCTTCCGAAGAGAATTCGTCTTCTTCGTAGAGCTCCGGGCGCCGGTTGGCGAGCGGGCGAAGTTGTGCTTTCTGTTTATCGCGCTTTTCGCGAGCTGTCAGCTTGGCTGGCATATCGCTATTCAGGTCGATGTCGAGATCGGTATCGGCGATATCTGCGTCGAAGTCTTGTGCGTTGGTCATGCTGTCGAGAGTCTCCGTAATCGCGGAACTGCCCTTGCCGCGCCAAGATCAGGTGAAGAGGTTCGGTCGCGGTGTGTCTACCACCGTGAAGGCCGGAAGCGTCTTGGTGAAAGGCATCCGGCGGGAACCGTGAAACATATCAGGGTTTGGTGGTGGGGTCAATCGGCTGGAAGGGCGCGGAGGGGACGGCTGCCGGGAAGCTCGTGCAGCTCCCGATTTTTCTTTTTTCTCGCGGAGGCGCGAAGGGGACGGCGAGGCGCGGAGGACTGCGTTTGAATGATGGGAGAGCGACGGTTTTGATAACGGGTCGGAGGGGGCGACGGCATTTCTTTGACTGAGAGCAGTTCGTCAAAAAGGATTGCCTCCGCGCCTTGCTGTTTTCCTCTGCGCCTCCGCGAGAAAGCGGTTCTCTGAGCCCTCCGCCCCTATCTCCGTGCTCTCCAAAGACGATTTAACAGCCCTCACCATTGGCGCGGCGATACGGATTCACCAGACGATTGGGCCGGGGCTGCTGGAGTCCGTGTACGAGCTGCTGCTTGCGGAGGAACTGCGCCGGGCGGGGCTTTCCGTCGTGCGCCAACAATCCGTCAACTTTGTGTACAACAACATTGAATTCAACAATGGGTTCAAAGTCGATCTGCTCATCGAGAACCGTTTGATCGTTGAAGTGAAATCGATGGAGGTCATCAAACCCGTTCACAAAAAGCAGGTGCTCACCTATTTGCGCCTGATGAAACTGCCAGTCGCGTTGCTGCTCAACTTTGGATGCGAAACACTTAAAGAAGGACTGACGCGGATTGTGAATGATCTGGATCCGCGTGAGTCGACACTGCTTGTGGTGAACCACGTTCAGTCATAGAGCGTGCCGTAATGCAGCGGCCGCATGCCGTCCTCCGTCTACCGACTGCAGCAGGTCTGATCGAACGCGTCTCCGTTTATGACGCCGCGAGGGCTTGCGGCCCCGCAACCTGAAGACCGCGCGCGAAGGCCGCGAGTTCCGCCATATTCTGTACGCGCAGGAGACCGGGGTGCGGAGGCACCGGCGGTGCCCCCTGACCGCCCAGCACCAGAGTGCCGCCATTCGTTGCGAGCTGACTGGCCAAATCGGTGACGGCCCGCATTGCTGCGTCGCTCTCGGGCTTGAGCCGCATCGCCAGCCAGACGAGTCGCGGATGGTATCGCTGCGTCGCCAATGCGAGCACCTCGGTCGGACAGTGCGGACCCAGGTTGAGGTCGCGAAACCCCAGTTCGGCCAGCACCGCCGCCGCCATCATGGACGGCAGCAGATACGGGTCGCCATTGGGCGCCGCACCCACGGCGACGAGTGCTCCAGGCTCTGGCGCGGCAAAGAATCCCCGCAACTCCGCCAGAACACGCACACACGTGTCGGTGGCGCGGTGCTCGATAACGATGCCGTCAACGCCGTGCAGCCATAACGTTCCAATTTTTTCCATGGCGCAGCGCATGGGCCCGTCGCAGATCGCCGCCACCGACCATCCGGACACATAGAGAGACAGCAACCACGCCCGAGCCGCTGGGGCTTCGTCCCGCTCGAGCAGGGAGAAGAAATCTTCGTGCGCGTCACCCGGCAGAGCGGCGGCGGCGGGGAACCGCGTTTCGCCGAGGAAGAGCTGTGGGTGTGCGACTGGCGTTCCGGAGACCCGCACAAAACGCACGGCCTCGGCCAGCGCGATGCGGCGATGTCCGCCAGCGGTGCGCGATGCTGTCAGCGTGCCGTCGTCCACCCAGCGTTTCACTGAGGACTCCGACACTCCGAACGAGCGGGCCAGGTCTTTTGGTGAGAAATATCGCATAGTTTGATGAACGTTTTGAACGTATAATAGTCAGTTTCTTAAATTCAGCAATAGGGATATTGACAGCGACGTAGTTCATGACCTAAAATAGGTGAACGTTTTGAACGTTTCCACATACCGGAGTTGTCATGAGTTCCGTGACCCACCCGTTTCAGCGATCGACGTCTCCTGTTCGGTTGCACCCCGCTCAGCCGGAAATGGCGCCACCCGGCGTTGATCACGACCGCATTGCGCGCGCGGTGCGCGAGATCCTCATTGCGATTGGTGAAGATCCCGACCGCGAAGGATTGCTGGACACGCCGTCGCGCGTGGCGCGCGCGTACGCCGAGACGTTTGCGGGATTGCGAGAGAGTGCCGGAACGCACCTGGCGCGCACGTTCGAACATGAGAACAGCGGAGACGACGTCGTGTTGCTTCGGAACATCGACTTCTCGTCAATGTGCGAACATCATCTGGCCCCGTTTGTCGGTCACGCGCACATCGCGTACCTGCCATCGGGCGGGCGCGTGACAGGGCTCAGCAAACTCGCGCGCACGGTTGATGTGTTTGCGCGTCGTCCGCAGCTGCAGGAGCGGCTCACCGCGCAGATTGCGGACGCGTTGGTTGAACATCTCGAGCCGCGTGGAGTTGCGGTGCTCATTGAAGGTGAACACATGTGCATGCGTGTGCGCGGCGCGAAGAAGTCGGATGCGCTGATGCTCACGACGGCCATGCGCGGCGAGTTCACGGAAGATCGCGATCTGCGCCGCGAAGTGTTGGCGCTGTTGCGTGGAGTGCGGGAGTAGCGGAGCGGAGTCCCGGTATTTCTGACGTCGGGGTGTCTCCGGCAAGGGCGGCGCAAGTCCAACGCTGGCACCTTTTCTGACGTAAGGGCTTCACACATCCGGCCACACCTCACTCGGTGCCGCTGCCGGGCTCTTCCGTTCATTCGTTTACGAGCCGTTGAAACCACCGCACCGCACATCCGCTCGTCATAGACTTGCCGTCGCAATGGTCGTTGCGTTGGCATCGGTTCGCTCGGGAATCCCGCGGCGCGACCTCGCGGCCCAGGCGGCCAACGGCTCCGACGTGGCGCATTTGACGGTCGTGCCCGCCAAAAGCGCGGCCGAAATCCACGCCGCGGCGCCCACGATCAAGGCAGTGCCGCTGTTCAAGCCCATGAATATCGATGGTCGGCTAAATGAGCGCGACTGGCAAAGCGCCTTGCCAGCCACGGGCTTCACCCAGACCGAGCCTGTTGACGGTGCGGCACCGAGCCAGCTCACCGAAGTACGCGTCTTGTATGATGACGCGGCGATCTACGTTGGCGCACGGCTTCACGACAAGACCGGGCGCATCGCAGCTCGTCTCGGCCGTCGCGACAGCGACCTGCCAGACTCCGACTGGTTCATCGTGGTTTTGGATAGCTATCACAATCATACCGGCGGCTATCGGTTTAAAGTGAATCCTGCGGGCATCGTCGGTGATGAAGCCAACGGCGACCGCTCGTGGAATCCCGTGTGGACGGCGTCAACATCGATCGATGCAGACGGCTGGACCGTGGAAATGCGCATTCCATTTAGTCAACTGCGTTTCAGCTCCGCTGACCAGCAAATGTGGGGTGTGCAGTTCCTCCGTGAAATTCGTTCCAGCGCGGAAAAACTTTCCTTCTCGTATTCCCCGCGCAGCGAGCGTGGCGGGTCTTCGCGTTTCGGGCATCTCACCGGTATTCACGACATCAAACGCGGCAAGACACTGGAAGTGTTGCCGTACGTTTCGGCGAGGGCGGAACTCAAACAGATTCCCGTTGCACAGAGCACCTCGTTCAACAATCCGTTTCGGTCGGGACACGACATTTATCAGCAGCTGGGCGCGGACATCAAATACCGCGTGACATCGAATTTCACCGTTGATGCAACGATCGATCCCGATTTCGGACAGATCGAGGCGGATGAACAGCAGGTAAACCTGAGCGCCAACGAGCAGTACTTTCGCGAGCAGCGTCCGTTTTTTGTAGAAGGCGGCAACACGTTTCGCTTCGGCTTGGGAGTTGGTGGTGGTGGCGGTGGTGGCTTTGGTGGTGGTGGTGGTGGTGGTGGTGGTGGTGGTGGCGGAGGACCGTCGCAGATTTTCTACACGCGACGCGTAGGTCGTTCACCACAGGGCTCGGTTCCGGGCGCAAGTCGCTATTCCAACATCCCCACACAGAGCGCCATTCTTGGCGCCGCAAAGCTGACTGGCAGAACGAGCAACGGGTGGTCACTGGGTATGTCTGAAGCACTGACAGCGCGCGAGGCTGCGCCCTGGGTGGACAGTTCCGCACAACAGTTCTTGAGCGAGGTGGAACCACTCACCAACTATTTCGTGACACGCGTCTCGAAGGATCTGCGAGCCGGCCAAAGTGCAGTAGGCGGTATTTTCACGTCGGTGAAGCGCGATTTGCGTGATTCCACACTGTCGACGCGCCTGCGATCATCAGCGTACGTTTCAGGGCTCGACTTCGGCCATCTGTTTGCGCAACAGGCGTGGGAAGTGAGTGGAAACATCGTTGGTTCGTACATTATGGGCGCTGTTCCCGTGATGACGGCAGCGCAACGTTCGTCGGTGCGGTTCTATCAGCGTCCCGACGCCAACTATCTGGGCGTCGATTCGCTGGCCACCAGTTTGGCGGGTTGGTCGGGTGCGCTCAATTTAGCCAAGCACAATGGACAACACTGGACCGGTGACATACGCACGAGTTTTGTGTCGCCCGGGTACGAGATCAATGATCTGGGCTTTCAGAACAATTCGGATCGGATCTCGCTGAACACTTCGTTGAACTACGACGTACGAAATCCGGGCAAGCGGTTTCGCAATTGGGGGGCAACGGCGCGCACCGAACTCCGCACGAATTTCGGCGGCGATGTCACGCAGAAAGCGTTGCGCGGTGACGTCAACGTACAGTTCCTGAATTTCATCGGTGCCCGCATCAATTTCGCGCACGAGTTCAGTGCGCTGGATGACCGGCTGACGCGCGGCGGACCGTTGGCGATGTTGGTGCCCGTCAACGATGTGAGCTTCAACGTGAACGGTGATTCGCGACGCGCGTTTACCTGGAGTATGTTCGCCAGCGAGCGGTCGGATGCCTCAGGCGGCTGGCGCCAGAGCCGCAATGTGAAGTTCGGGTATCGGCCAACCAGTTGGCTGAATGGCGAGATCAGTCCGAACTACTCGCGGGCACGCACGACGGCACAGTATCTGAGCAGCGTTGCTGATCCCCTCGCCGTGGCCACGTACGGCCGTCGCTATCTGTTCTCGGGCATTTCGCAAAACACGTTGTCGATGCAGACTCGTGTCAACCTCACGATGTCTCCCACCCTGTCGGTCTCGATGGTGGCCGAGCCGTTCATTGCGAGTGGGCAATACGATGCGCCGCAGGAGCTGCGCGCCCCACGCACGTTCGAGTTCAACCGATATGGCCAGGACGTTGGCACGCTGGTCCACAACGTCGACACGCGGCTGTTCCAAATTGATCCGGATGGCGCAGGTCCGGCGAAAGCGTTCACCGTATCCGATCGCAGCTTCAACAGCCGGTCAATCAACGCCACGGCAAATCTGCGCTGGGAATGGCGACCGGGCAGCACGTTGTTTCTGGTGTGGCAGCACCGCCGTGCGAATCCCGCCAGTTACGGAGACTTCCGCTTTAACCGCGATTTCCATGACATTTTCAGCGTTCGGTCGGAGAATACGCTGATGTTCAAGGTGAACTACTGGTTGAATCCGTAGCGTTGAACGTTACACGTTCGTCAAATGGAGCCAGAAATACAGTTACCGCCGACGGGTGTGCAGGACGAGAATGCCACAGCTTGAATTGAGCCGGGCGTAACGGCTTGGGACCTGTGCAGGACCATCGTACCACTCGATCGCCTCGATGCCGTTGACCAGATATTCGCTAAGGTCAACGGGTTCGGCAGGACTGCCGCTATTGAGCAAGAGGTTGTCCAGGTAGACGCGCGCATAACAGCCAGCGACCATTCCTCGCATACGTTCGGAATCCGTTGGCTTGTACACCGGGCCACCTGATTGGCTGTTTCCTGAAGCACGTTGCGTACCCAACGGCATGACGAAGCGCTTACTCATGATCCACGATTGAGTGGAGCGCCCGCGGACGATGCCCACGGCCGGAAACTGTGTGAGAATGTTTGAAAGCCTCTGACCGTCTCGCGAGGCTAGCTCCGCACGAGTGAGAAAGTGCCCCATACCTGCCGCTCTATGTTCCAGGAACGACAGTGGTACGTCGACCTCTCCAACAACTTTCAGCGTATCGAGCGGCGTTACGACAGGAAGGACAATAGCGCGCTCCAGTGTTTCGCCAGAAACGAACTGCAACCGAGATTCGAACCGGGCATATCCGATATGGCGAACGCGGACGGAATAGATGCCAGGAGATATATCCAGGATTGCGAACCTCCCTTTCTCGTCGGCGATCACCGATTTTCCGAGGTCGCTGATCGTGATTTCGGCTCCCGCAATTGGACGCATCGTGCTTTCTGCGAAGACTCGACCCTTCAACATTGAGTTTTCCTGCCCTGCCAGGCCAGACCCAAGAAAAGCGAGGGCAGTGCATACACCGACTTTCGCGGAAATTTGCATGATGGCATTGGTTCGGGTGGCTGCGAGACGGGTACTCGCGCGTGGCTGGTGGAGTCCTATTCGATTCTATCGGGTCCTGGAGCAACATCCGACGACGCACTTAAACCGACTTGCACCTTCCGACGCCCCCGCGCCGCCTTTGCCAAACTCACAATGCGCTCCACCTGCTCTTCCTGCGTGAGCGCGGTCGTATCAATCGTGATCGCGTCACGCGCGGGCGCACTCTGTGTTGCGTCGCGCGCGTCACGTTCGACCAACGCTTCTGTTTCGAGTGCAATCTCATCGTCCGTTGGGCGACGACTCAAACGCTGAATTAAGCGACGACGCGCACGCTCCCACGGATCGGCCACCAGAAACACTTTGAGCGCGGCATCCGGAAACACCGCCGTTCCAATGTCACGACCGTCAACCACCACGTCGCTGCTTGCGCCCGCCTCACGTACGCGTGCGTTCACCCAGACCCGCACATCGCGCATTTGCGCCACGCGTGACACGTGCTGAGTGACCGCCGTATCACGCAATTCATCATCCGCCATTCCCTGCACCATTGGCACAACGGACCGTTCGGCGAGATGTAGTTCGACCGCGGACGACAACGACAACAAGAACTGCGCAGTCCACTGCTCGGCTGGCATGCCAGAGCGAATCCCAAGCGCCGTCAACACGCGATAGAACGCGCCAGAGTCCACGTGGCGCACACCCAGACGTTCGGCAACCCACTGCGACGTTGAACTTTTCCCGGACGCCGCCGGACCGTCAATCGCAATGACGAGACGCTCAGTCACACTGCTGTTGGCACGGGTGATGGGCGGCACCGGCGTCATCGGGCCGATGGTTTCCGCCAATTCGCGCCAGAAGGACGGGAACGAAACCTCCACGCAGGCGGGATCATCAATCAGGATATCGTTGCCCGGCAACGCCGCGAGAATACCAAACGCCATCGCGAGGCGGTGATCACCGTGCGTCACAACACGTCCAGACAGCGGTCGAGTATGGCCGCGAATGATCATCCCATCGGAAAGTTCCTCGGCATCGGCACCAATGGCACGCAGGTTGTCAACGACCGCCGTGATGCGATCACTTTCTTTCACGCGCAGTTCGGACGCACCGGTGATTCGTGTTTCACCGTTCGCACGCGATGCGACACAGGCGAGCAACGGCAGCTCGTCGATACACGTAGGAATTTCGGCGCCGCTTATCTCAGTGCCGTTCAATGATCCGGGCGCAACAACAACGGTTCCAACAGTTTCGCCACCCACGTCGCGCGTGTCTTCGAATCGCAGGCTCGCGCCCATAGTTTGTAAAACCCTGAACGCGCCGGTGCGCGTTTCGTTCAGGCACACGTCGGTCAAATACAACTCACCGCTTTTTGCCAACGCTGCCAGCGCCGCAAAGAATGCCGCTGAAGAAGGATCGCCGGGAACAGCTGTGTCGAGCGCCGTGAGTTGCTGTCCTGCGCGAATCGCAACGCCGTTTTCCGTCTGATACACCGCGACGCCACGCGCGCGCAACATACGTTCCGTGTGATCACGCGACAGATACGGTTCGACAACTTCGGCTTCGACTCCAGAAACGAGCGCTGCGAGAATAATCGCGCTCTTGATTTGCGCACTGGCGTGTTCGCTCTGCCACAACACCGGATGCAACTGCGCACCAAACACACGGAGCGGTAATCCGTAGTGGCCTTCGTCACCTTCGAATTGGATGTGCGCCCCCATCGCCGTGAGCGGTTGCGAAATGCGACGCATTGGCCGGCGACTCAAACTGGCATCACCGGTGAATTGTGCTTCGCGGCCGTCCAAACCAGCCACCACTCCCATCATCAAACGCGACGTCGTACCGCTGTTGGCACAGTCCAACGCGCCTGAGGGACTCACCAGTGCGGGTGGACGCACGCCGCTGACCACCATGTCGTTGCTGAACGGCGGAATCGACACGCCCAACGCGCTCAGCACGCGTGCCGTGGCGCGGACGTCTGCCGAGTCGAGGATGTCGCGCACACGGGATGGTCCGGGTGCGAGCGCGGCAAACATCAACGACCGATGACTGATGGATTTGTCACCGGGTACACGAATCGATCCGGAAACATGCAGTCGCTTTGTTCCGGATGGTGCGGTCACAGGTGCGCTCTCATTCAACGCAACCAGGCCTCGAGAGCCGTTGACGCGTCGGTGCGATCGTCGCGGTACTTCACGATGACCGGCGTTTGAATCGAAAGGCCTTCGCGCTCACCAAACGGAGAGCTGACGCGACGTGAACCCGGAACAACGACAGCGCCCTCAGGGATTTCCAGCGGTTTTTCTGACGTGCCACGCAGCACCTGTTCGTTCACCAGATCGTACACGGGCGTTCCGCGCGTCAAAATTACACCCGCTCCCAGAACTGCACGGGTGCGCACAACAGTGCCTTCGTACACGCCGCAGTTTCCGCCAACAGTAACGTTGTCTTCGATCACCACCGGCGAAGCGTTGATGGGTTCCAGGACGCCGCCAATTTGCGCGGCGGCGCTGAGATGACAATTCTCACCAATCTGCGCGCAGGATCCCACCAGCGCGTGTGAATCGATCATCGTACCGCGACCGACGTATGCGCCCACGTTCACGTACATGGGTGGCATACACACCACGCCGGGCGCCAGGTAGGCACCGCGCCGTATAGCAGAACCACCGGGGACAACGCGAACGTTGTGCTCCAGCCGGAAGTCGCGCGTGGGATACGTGTGCTTGTCAAAAAAATGGAACACACCACCCGCGGCGCCCATCTCAACCACGCGCCCAAGACGGAAGCCAAGCAGAATTGCACGTTTGACCCATGCCACTGCTTGCCACTCACCGTGTTGATTCTTGCGCGCTGCGCGCAATTCTCCGCGTTCAAGCAGCGTAATGACGTGTTCAAAGACGCGCTGGGCGTCGTGAGGAAGCGGCGCACCAGTGTCGAGCAAATGCGGATCGTTGCAGTGCGCTTCGAGTTCGGCCAGGGTCAATGACATGGTTGACTCCTATTGAGAAGAAAGTGCGCCAGCGCGTTCCAGAGCGGCGCGAACGGCCGCGCGATGTTTGTCCGCCAACGGTACCAGCGGGAGACGGAGATTCTCACGCAGTTTACCCATCATCGCCATGCCGGCCTTGGCGGGGATCGGGTTTGACTCAATAAACGCGGTCTGCATCCAGAGCGCGAGCGTTGCGTCAATCGCGCGGGCGGCCGCAAAATCACCACGCAGGCACGCTGCGGCGAGTTCGGACATGGCCCGCGGAACGGCGTTGGACACGACCGAGATGATGCCGTCAGCTCCCAGGGCCATGAGCGGAAGTGTTCTGTATTAGTCGCCCGACAACACCGAGAAATATTCCGGACGATGGCGAATGATTTCCGAAATTTGCGCCAGATTCGCGGACGCTTCTTTCACGGCCACAAACCGCGAGTCGGCGGCGAGTTCCAGCGTCGTTCCTGCTTCGAGATTAATCGACGTGCGGCCCGGAACGTTGTACAGCACGATCGGCAAATCACACGCGTCGGCAATAGCCTTGAAGTGCGCGACCAGCCCCCGTTGCGGCGGCTTGTTGTACATCGGCGTGACATGCAACAAGTGCGTCGCGCCGGCCGCTTTCATTTCGATTGAGAGCGCAATCGCACGCTTGGTGTCGTTCGATCCGGCGCCCGCGATGACCGGAACGCGACCCGCATTCTGCTCGACCGTGATTTGAACGACCCGCTTGTGTTCAGCGGGTGTCAGCGTAACCGCTTCGCCGGTGCTGCCACAAGGAATCAGGCAGTTGATGCCTTCGGCAATTTGCCAATCGACGAGCGCACGCAGCGCCGTTTCGTCAACGCTGCCATCATCCTGAAACGGGGTGACCAGTGCGGTGCCGCATCCAGTCAGTCGCGCAGCTGCCATCGTTTAATGCTCCGGCCGAGTGGATTCGGAATTCATAGAGTGATCACGTCGCGCATGGTGTAAACACCCACAGTGCGTTTGTGTGACAACCAACGGGCTGCAACCAGCGCCCCATCTGCAAAGACGCGGCGGTCACGTGCTTCGTGCACGAGGCGCACTTGTTCGAATGGAGCGTCAAACACAACTTCGTGCGTGCCTGGTACACTCCCTGTACGAATACTCGTGATATCGACCGCGCGTTGAAGTCCCAGCTCCAATCGCTCGTTGATCGCAATGGCAGTGCCCGACGGAGAGTCCTTCTTCGCCGCGTGATGTGTCTCGATCACATGAGCATCAAAGGCGCCCACACCGCGAAACCGACGGGCCGCTTCTTCGACAACTGCCAGAAACAGTTGCACACCGAGCGAGAAGTTCGGTGACCAGAGCGCCGCCGTTTGCGCGTGGATGGTTGCTTCTTCGAGTTCGGGTAGCTGGCCAGACCATCCCGTTGTGCCAACAACCACCGGACATCCCACCTTCAAACACGCGATCGCGTTCGCGACCGCCGCCTCTGGATGGGTGAATTCGATGGCCACTTGCGCGCCGTTTAACAGCTCTCGGGTGATGCCGTTCCTGGTATCGCCCGAGTTCAATCGCGCCACGATCACGCAGCCGCTGTCGGCCGCGAGTGCGTCGATCGCGCGGCCCATGCGCCCCATACCAATGAGCGCGACGCGAACAACAGCAGCGCTCATGGATGCAGTCGTCGGTTGCGTCATGCGACGTCCTTGTCAAAAAACGCCGCGTGCAGGCGTTGCATCACCGGCACGACCTGGTCGTCGTCGATGACCAGCGTAAAGTTGATACCGGATGCGCTCAGCGACGCCATGTAAATGCGCGTGGTGCCAAGCACCGCGATCGCTGTGCCGAGTGCGACGGATCCATCGGAGATTCCGGCTCCAACTATGGCGACAATTCCGCGCTGGCGTTCGACGGCGACATCGCCAAACTGCATGAGATCGGCAACGACGGCTTCAAGATTTGTCGGATCGTCCAGCGTGACCGAGATCGAGACTTCGCTGGTCGCGACCACGTCGACCGAGACGCGGTGCGTTTCGAACACTTCAAACACCCGACGCAAAAACCCGGGGGCAAGCAGCATACGCGCCGATCGCAGCTTCACAATCGTGGTACTGCGCTTGCCGGCAATGGCGCGCACTGGATGACGCGGTGCGTCAAACGCGATCATCGTACCAGCACCAGTGGGATTGCGCGAGTTGAAGATGTATACCGGAATTCCACGCTGTACGGCGGGCGAAATCGTATTGGGATGCAGCACCTTCGCGCCAAACGACGCCAACTCCGACGCCTCGTCAAATCGAATACGCTCGATGAGTCTGGCCTCAGGCACGACGCGCGGATCGGCGGTCAACATTCCGTCAACGTCGGTCCAGATCTCGATGGCATCCACCTGCAAGGCGGCGCCAATTAACGACGCGGAATAGTCGGAGCCGCCACGTCCCAGCGTCGTCGTCACGCCCTTGCTTGTCGCGCCGACAAACCCACCGATGACGGGAATCACGCCCCGCTGTACGAGCGGCAGGATATGATTCTGCGCAGCCACTTCGATGGCCGCGAGATCGGGCTCGGCCTTCATGAACTGGTCGTTGGTGATCATGACTTCACGCGCGTCGACCCACTGCGCCTGCAACCCGCGATGACGAAACGCCGCCGCGACCATGTGCGAAGACAAGGTTTCACCAACGGCGGCCACCATGTCCAGCGAACGCGGTGTGAGATAGCCCAATGTCTTGAACGCCTCGGCCAGATAGGCGAGTTCGTCAAAACCGACGCTGATTTCCTGACAGATGTCGTCGAGTTCAGGCGAGCCTTCCAACAACACGGCGGCCGTACTCAAGTGACGTTCACGCAGTTGCTGAATTTGCTGTAATGCCACGAGCAGATCGCCTGCGGCGGCATGCTTCGCGAGGTCCAGCAGCGCATTCGTCGCACCGCCAAGCGCTGAAACGACAACGATGGGTTGACGGTCAAGTCGATCGCGCACGATTTTCGCAGCGCGATCGATGGCGACCGCATCAGCAACGGAGGTTCCCCCGAACTTGCAGACGATCACTGGACGCCCGTCTCCGACAGGAATCCCATCGAAACCAACACCTCGGCGTTGAGCACCGACCCGCCTGCGGCGCCACGAATCACGTTATGCGACATCGCCACCATTCGCAGGTCGAGCAGCTTGCACTCGCGAACGCGACCAATCGATGTCGTCATGCCCCGTCCCATCATGGCGTGCCGTCGTGGTTGTGGTTGATCAGCGCCGTCATGCACAAACACTACATGCTCGGGCGAGGTAGGCAGCCCCAGAGAAGGCGCATACCCTTTCCAGTTTCGCAATGTCTCGATGGCTTCTTCGACCGTTGGTTTGCGATCAAAACCAATGGACAATACAGCGGTGTGCCCATTCTCCACTGCAACACGATTCGTGTGAGCGGTCACGATCATCGGTGCGTGCACGATTGCATCGTTCTCGAACTTTCCGAGCATCTTGGCAAGTTCACGCTCGATCTTTGGCTCTTCATCGCCAATATACGGAACCACATTGCCGAGAATATCGAGAGACGGAACGCCCGGATATCCGGCGCCGGATACTGCTTGCATCGTTGCGACGAAGACTTTGTTTACTCCGAATTTCTCATGCAGCGGCGCGAGCGCAGCGGCTACCACGGTGGTCGAGCAGTTTGCATTGGTAATGATGGCGCCCGTCCAGCCGCGGGTTTTGCGCTGATGTGCGAGCAACGCGAGATGCTCTCCATTCACCTCTGGTATGACCAGCGGTACATCAGGCTCCATGCGATAACTCTTTGCATTACTGAACACGACGCGCCCCGCTCGCGCAAACGCCGCTTCGGTTACCGTTGCGACATCGGCATCGAGCGCAGAAAAGACGATGGGCGACTTCACCTGCGCAGGATCGCAGGCGGTCAGCACCAGTTCACCAACGTCTTGCGAAAGCTCGCCCTCCATCCATTTCGCCGCTTCCATATACGTTTTGCCAACCGAGCGCTCCGACGCCGCCACTTCGGCAATCTCGAACCAGGGATGGTCCTTGAGCGTGCGAATGAATGCCTGGCCAACGGCGCCCGTTGCAGCAAGGATCGCAACGGGCCAACGTTGGCCGTTCGGCTGACGTGCGTGGATCGACTCGGGGGGGGGGAGCGTCATCGTCGTGAAGTGCTTCAGGTGGAAAGGAGCGTGCGAACAATGCGTTCGTAACTGCCGACGGCGGCTTCGAGCTCGTCGACGTTGATGAACTCCGTGGGCGTGTGTGCCACGTGAATGGAGCCGGGGCCAAACAACAACGGTTGGCCCCAGTTTGGCAGTAGCGGGATGTCGCTGGTGTACGCCACCGGCGCGACATCAAAACCATCGATGGTGTGAAAGTGCTGCGCGGGAATGTACGATCCCCAAATCAACTCGGCGCGTGCACCGGCCCACCCCGTGAAAATTTCTTTCACCGGCGCGACATCACCAACGAGGCGAATCATCAATTCGGCTTCGGCGAGACCCGGAACGATGTTGGCTTCCGTACCCGCGCGCATGAGACCGATATTGTAGGTCGTGTCGCCCAGCAATGCGTCGGTGGGGAGTTTGAGCGTCCGCAATTTCGGCAGTAAGTCGAGCATCGGTTCGAGCGCGCTTTCACCCAGGTGCATGTAGGCCGAGTGCGCTTCACGACCGCGCATGCGCACGATGACGCGTTGTGCGCCTTTGCCGCCGGAGGCGAGTTTGCTCTCCGTGGGTTCGCCGTTCACGAGCCACTGGCTGGTGGCCGGCAGACGATTGGCCGCGCGTGCTCCCGGTGATCCCTTTTCTTCGCCGATGACCAACAGCAGATCGACACGTTCTTCGCCCGCATCCGCCATGCGCTGTGCCGCAATCATCATCGCGGCGGCGATACCTTTGGCGTCGCATGATCCACGACCGTACAAGCGATTGCCGTCGAGTTTTGGTGCGACGTACGGTGGCACTGTATCGAGATGTGTCGAGAGCGTGACTCCGCCCCCTCGGCGCGTGGCCCAGACGTTGGAGCGGCCGGTTTCGACTTCTTGCAACGTGACGTTCCACCCACGCGCGATGAGCCAGCGCGCGACGAGGTCGACCGATTCGCGTTCGCGACCGGTGGTGGAATCGAGGGAGAGGAGTTCTGTGGCGAGGGCGACGACGTCAGACATGGCGCGTGAGTTGTGCTGATAAACGTCCGAAGACCGGGTCCGCTGACTTCGTCTTTCGGACGCGGGATGCTGAGGTGCTGGAAAGGTATCGCGAAAAACACAAAGGGAGCCCGCGATCGGGGCTCCCTTTTTGAAACTGGACACGAGGAGTGTTACGATCGCTGCACTGACAATGCGTAAGCGCCCCGCTTTCGGTCCATCGAGGCGACGGACGCCGAGACGGCCAACGCGCGCGTCGTCGCAACTTGCGTTGCGGCGTGGAGATGCAGGGCGCGGATGGTGGCGGTTGGCATCGTGGCGTGTTGGTGGTGTTGGAAAATCTTCCGCAAATGTAAAACGGTGTGGTGGGGGAATACTACTGACGCGATTGGTTTGTTCTTTCTGCGCGAGTCGGCGTATGCGTCGGAGCGATCTCAAAACGCACCAACCACCTCCACCGTCACATTCGCGAGCTTCTTTCCTTTTGGTCTTGGACCAACCTGAATTCGAACATCCATGTCGAGTGCATTCAAAAAGCGCTCGAGGCGCTCCTGGCTAAAGCGCGCAAGCTTACCTCGCACGAGATCCGACACGTCGGGAGGCGCAATGCCCAGCACCTCGGCAGCTCGCCGCTGCGTCCAGCCCTTGTCGGCGACAATGCTCCGTATAACGCGCGCCAATTCCGCTTTGGCCAGTCGACCTGCTGCGTCGGGAAGTCCCAGATCCTCGAAGACGTTGCCGGAACTCGACTCGATCTCGAGCGCTTTCGAGATTTTCGCGCGCTTCACTGTCGTCACCATCATCGTTCTCCCGGCTTCCCGTGGGTTTCGTCGTAGTGTTGCGTCTCTCACGTCTTCCGGAACAGCGTCCAGGCTATTCTTGCTACCGACCACCCATTTCAACGGCTTGAGTTCGGGTTTGCCTATCGGCGGCATCGAATGTTAGCAAAATTGCTAATATCGGTCAAGTCGTTTCCTTGTTGAGCTGCGCCCCAGAGCGGGATTGGCGCATTAGACCTTCCGGCCTTGAACAGCGCGGCGCTGTGTTGTTTTTCAAACATTGAATTGCAGTTTTCCTGATGCAGATACCCGAGACGGGACTCGAACCCGTACTGCCTTTCAGCAAAGGGATTTTAAGTCCCTCGTGTCTACCGATTTCACCACCCGGGTGCTGCACACGCGCGCTGCTGTTCTTCCGTGCTCAGGACATTCGCCTGGGCCACCCCGGATGTCAAACTCCCAACCGCGGCCTGGTGGCGAGATCGAGCGCGAGACCCTCCGTCGGAATCCCGACCGCGCCATGCGCACCGACCAGCGCATTGATACCAATTTCACCCGAGAGCACCCGCTCGTTCCAGGCAGCCGCCGTCGGCACCGGAACTGGCGGATCCGCTGGCCGAATGTATCCGGCTGTGAACAGTGCATCGGCGGCATCGAGCAGTTCGTCGGCCGTTGATCCTGCGACATCAACGAGACGCGCAGGACCATCAACGAGCTTCGCAACGATGGCGCGCGCGGCACGATTGGCGAAGCGCAATTTTCCACTGGCGGTGTTGCAGGAATACGTGATTTCCCCTGCGTTGCCACGCAAGAACCAGTACTGAATGAGCCGCGAGTGTCGGACTGTCTCGGGTGTAGTTGCCTGAAACGGTGGCTTGATAAACAGGTCAGTGCGGAAACTGGCGTTGCGGAACAAATCGGCCGCCATTTCGCGCGCGCGTTGATTGGAAATCTTTGCGAGCACGACACGATCTTGCTTCTTGTATGCAAAATCTTCTCGCACCCACTGCTCCATGGCAGTTCGCACAAAGTGCAGGTTGTGTGCGTCCGCCATCTGAATCACGTCTCCCGACCACAGCGGATCCCAGTGTCGATTGAGATACTCGTGCGCGATATATCCACCCCATTTTCCACTCATGGTTTCTTCAATCCTTTCCAGAATCTGATCTGGCACGAGACCCGTGGCACTCGCGAGATAGAAACCGGCCGCAAACCGTTCGGTAGAATTGCCGGGAACCTGATCGGAAAACGCGCGAAGCAATCGTTGAAACGGGATCTTGTCGGACCAACCTGGTAACGTGTTGTAGCCAACGGCGAAAACGCCCCCGGGCTTGAGCGTGCGTTGCACAAACTTCCACAGCGCTTCCTGATTGCGGCCACTGATCCACGACAACAATCCTTGTGCCGTGACGTAGTCCGCTTTCGCACTGAAGCTCTCCTGTTCAAGCGTGGTGCGATGCAGTTCGACGTTGGTCAGCTTCAGTGTTCGCGCCAACTTCGTACCGCGCGCGATGTGTTTCGCGGATGCATCAAATCCAATGAAGCGCCCTTCGGGATGCGCGACCGCGTTCACAATCAGGCCATACCCATCGCCACAGCCGGCGTCGACGAGTGTGAACGCGCCACGCGTTTTCCGTGGAGGCGCAACTCGGCTCCGAATGAGGAATGCATCAATCCACGGCGGCGCGAACCGGTGGTGAAACATGCTGGGATACAGCGTGTCGGCCACATAGCCGTCGACAAATCGTTTGTCCGCGCTCATGCCGACGGATGCAGAAACATGTTCTGGGCTACCTGATCGATTCGGCGTTTCTCATCCCTTCAACCCCAACGCGTGCGCCGCATACCACAAGGTGTGCGCCAGCAACCCCGCCAACGCTGCATCGCCTCCGTTCCCGGTCGCTTTCCCATCTGTATCCACAAACTCCGCCGCAATGCCGTTGTCCAACGACGCTCGACGCAGCCACGCTAACACCTCGGACGCATCGGGCCCCAACAATCGCGCGAGATGCGGCAACAACGCACCGGAATCATTCGTAATCGCGCGTACCGATCGCCGATATAACGAATCGTCGCGATCCAACGCTTCGTACAGCGGCAACCACAGCAGCGATCCCACCGGATCGTCTTCCAGCGACGCACCACCCGCAAGATCAACCGCCGATGCCAGCCGCGCTTTGCCACCGCGATCGACCGAGAAATGTCGACGCAACGCCGCACGCACGGCGGCCGGGTCCTGCACCGTTTTCGCCGCTTCTTCGTCCAACGTGCGTTTAAGAATGTCCAACGCGAGCGCCACCACCGCGTTGCCGTGCAACGTGTACGGATGCGGCGCCGGTTCACCCGATGGCATCACTTCCGTTGAGTACAACGGAATCCGCTCGTCGCGGCGTGCGTTGATGTCTTCGTTCGCGAGATACAGCGTGTCGGCAATGACCGGCTCTTCGACAATGTGCTCGTCGCCCGAATCGCGAATGTAACGATCGGTGGCAATGGCGTACGCGGCGGGTCCTTCCAGCGTGAATCCCGGCTGAAACAACGTGCCGTCGAGATAGTGCACACCCTGCCCCGGCGCGTATCCGTGCAACTCGCACGTGCGCACGAGCAGTTCGCGCGCGAGACCGGTGTCGACCAACTGCACCGCGGGCAACGTCCACATCAACGCTTCCCAATCGCGAATGGTGCAACCCGCCGCGTGCCACGGCGCACGCGATCGCACCATGTAGTAGTGCGCATCATCGAGCGCACGACCCACGCCATAAAAATACGCGAACAACAAGTTGCGGTTCACGAGACCATCCATCGCATCGCTGCCCGTTGTTTGTTCAAGGGTCGTCAACGCTTCACGCGTCGCGGACAACAACGCGCGCCATCCCCGACGACGCAACACCGCAACGGTCGCTTGGGCACCATCACGCTCCGGTCCTACCGCGAGATAAAATGCACACTGGGTGGACCCATTGGCCGGCACGGTCAAATCGCGACGAATCGCAAAAACTTGCGGAGTGCGCGACGGTGCCGCCGGCGCTTCGAGTCGCGCGGGGCCATCACTCCCAATGGCAATGGCCGCGAGTCCAGGAATGGCCGTCCCTTCGAGCAACAACATTTCGTTGTCACCAATCGAGACCTGGTGTTCGTCATCAAACGGACGCGGTGTCCGCACGCGCTGTTGGCGGTGCCCCAGTTGGCCTTCGAGCGCCAGTTCGATCGTGATGTCCTCGCTGCTGCGATTTTCGATGGTAAGCGCGTACACCGCGCCGGCCATATCCGCATCGCGGCCATACGGTGCGAATACCGTGCCGCGCACCAACAGCGTCCCCACGGTACACGTGAACGTTGGCAGCCAATGGATGGCCCGCTCCCACGCGATGCCCTCTTCCGCCAGCGCGCGGGTTTCGCCATTCACGCGCAACACGGGTTTGAACAGAGGAGCACCCTGCCCATTCACGAAATCGGGCGCTCCTGCAAACTCAATGGCCGCGCGCGCGCCCCGATGCAGCACGCCAACGCCGTGAATAGCGCCGTCGGCGGGATGGATGCACGGAATTGTGAGCCAGTGGTTGCCGGTGAGCTGCCACGGAAGTACTGGGATCTGCAGGGTGTTCACGGGGTGATATTGATTCGTTGCTGATTCGTTGACGGTGCCTGTCCGGTCGGCTAATCTAGCCGGTTCTCCCTCTCTCGTGCCCCATTGGTTCTGCGCCCTCTGCTTCGTCGTATCCGCCGCCTCGCCGTGTTGGCCGCCGCCCTTCCGGCCGCAGCGCTCGCGCAGGCCACTACCGGTGTCGGTGACGATGCGGTTCCCATACCCGCTCACGGCTCGCGCATTCGCATTGGCGGCCTGTGGTCCAACTACGACTCACGCTTCGCGCCGTCGGCCGATGGCAGCAGCAAAAAGGGCGGGCTGTTTGACGGCTTTGCACGCGACAACCTCGGTGTTTCCGACCTGCCAGTACTCGGCCCGGCCGAGACGAACATTCGCTCGCTGAGCGGGCTGGGAACCGGATTTCAGCTCTCGCTGGGCAAACTCGAAGCGCGCGGCGATGTGAGCAAAAGTATCACGCCGTTGCAAATCGAATACGGCATCACGAACCGGCTGTCGGTCAGCGTGTTGGTGCCGTATGTCGAGACCACGAGCAACAATCGCTTCACGTTGAATCGGGGCGGAGCCGGAGCGACTGTAGGCCAGAACCCTGCACGCTTGACCCCCGACAACTCTTCCCGCACCGCCAACAACGCGGTAGCAACACAAATCGAAGCATCACGCGCGTTGCTCGCGGCCGAAATTGCGCGCTGCGGGAGCGCGGCCGCGACGGGCGGGGGTTGCACGGCGATTCGTGCGAATCCGTCGGCAGCGCAGGCATTGTTGTCGCAAGCCGCCTCATTCAAAACGCAGATGAGCGCGTTGTACGGCACGAGCGCCGCTGCAGGATCGCCCGTGGTGCCCATCGCGTCATCGCCCGCGCAAAAGGCAATTGAAACGCAACTGTTAGCCTTGCGCACCAGTTTCATCACCTTCTCATCGAATGGCCTGGACAGTACATCGAAACCGATTGGTGCGACCGTCATCTACGGTACGGGAGGACTGACTACTATCGTTCGCGACACTGCGTTTGGACTCGCGTACGACACGCTGATGAACGGTGGCCGTGCGGGCATCGGTGACGTTGAAGTGTCGGCCACCTTCCTGTTGCTGAACACGCTTGGCGGTTCGCAATCCAACCGATTGAACGTATCGAAGAAAGCGCTGCGCTCAAGCGTCACTGGCGGTTGGCGCTTTGGCACGGCCACTGGCGGGCGCTCGGGCAATCCGCTCGACTTGCCAACCGGTGATGGTGCGAATGCATTGCTGGTTCGCAGTACGACCGATTTTATCTGGAATCGACGCTTCTGGATAAGCGGAACGGTGCGTTACGCGAAGCCGTTAACCGACAATGTGGTCACGCGTTTCCCGATGACCAGCGACAGTTCACTCTTTCGCCCGTCAACTGTTTCCGCGGCAGAGCGAACGCTTGGAGCGATGGCGGAGTTTGAAGTTGCACCGCGACTTGGTATTGGTCGTTCGTTTGGTTTGTCGGCGGCGTACGCGGTAGCGCATCGGGCTCCGTCTACACTCGATCCAATTGTATTTGTTGATCCGCTGGCGATCCCGGCGCAAAACAGCACGCGGACCGTACCCGTCGCATACAGCACAATCGCGGTCACCGCACAGACGCTGCAATTTGGCGCGTCGTACTCCACGCTAAATGGATTTATGCGCGGCAAGTCGCGTTGGCCGCTGGAAATCATTTACAGTCATGGACTGACACTCGCCGGTTCAGGTGGTGTCGTGCCGGCCAACATCTTCGATCGCATCGAACTGCGAATTTACACGCGTTTTCCGCGGCGCTGAGATTTCGCGGGTGGTTCGCCGGTTGGTGCACTGGCATCCGGCGCGGCACCACTCGTGGCACCACCACTTGGGACACTGCCATTCGGGACACTGCCACTCGGCACACCGCCACTCGGCACACCGCCACTCGGCGTACTGCCACTCGGCACACTGCGATTCGGCGTGCTCCCACTCAGCGTACTCCCAAGCAGCGCACTCACAATCGGCACACTGTTGGGCGCCATTGGTTCGTTGAGCAGGTCGCCGTCGGACGCTCCGCGATTCAACAGTTCGCGCGCGTGCGCGCGGCTTACTTCGCGATCGGAATCGCCACCTAACATCCGCGCAATTTCCACAACGCGCGCATCCTCGGTTACGACCGCGGTGTCTGAGGTCGTCACACCGCCGTGGTCGGCCTTGCGCACCACCACGTGATGATGTGCACGCGCCGCAATCTGCGCGAGATGTGAAATCGCGAGCACCTGGTGATGGCTGGCGACACGTCGCATGAGCGCGCCAACGTGCCACGCGACTGTGCCGCCAACACCGGCGTCAACCTCGTCGAACACGAGCGTCGGCACCTGCTGCAATCGCGCCAACACAGTGCTGAGCGCGAGCATGATACGCGCGAGCTCACCGCCCGACGCAACACGCGACAACACACGCCACTCGCTGCCCGCATTCAGCACCACCTGAAACGCGACATCTTCGGCGCCGTGTGAGGCAATGACAGCGTGGGATTCAAGCGCGACACGAAACGCGCCGTCAACCATGCCCAGTTCGGGTAGCAGCTCCGTCACAGCTTTGCCTAACGTGTCCGCGCCCACCTGTCGAAGCGCGCTCAGTTCGGCCGCGGCTTTCTGCAAGGCGTGCTGCGCTGCAGCAATTTCGCGCTGCGACGCGGCGTCGCTCACGGCGGCGCCATCGACGAGTTCAAGTTCTGCACGGGACGACTCAAGCGTCACACGCACATCGTCCATACTCGGTCCATACTTTCGCATGAGCTGATGCAACAGGTCGCGCCGAGTTTCCAGGCGCCGCAGTCGATTGGGATTTGACTCGACTTCGTCGCTGAATGTCGCGAGGTCGCGCGCGAGTTCGTCCAGCGAATAACTCGTTTCGTCCAGCGCACTCAACCATCGCTCGGCAGTCGCATCAAAACGCGACAACGAAACGAGCGTGCGCCGAACACTGCGCAGCTGTCCCACTACGGTGCTCTCATCACCGTCCAATGCGGTGGCCGCTTGCGCGGAGAGCTGGCGAATTTCCTGCGCGTGCGTGAGCAGTTTGATCTCGCCTTCGATGCGCTCGTCTTCGCCGTCCTGCACATCGGCGTCGCCAATTTCCTTGACGAGAAAACGCAGGTAATCGGCGCGTCGCTCGGCGTCGCGGCGCGCCGTGATGCGTTCGTTGGCGCGCGACTGCAACTGGCTGAGCTCACTGAACAACGTCGCAACGTTGGCCACAACTTCAGCAGCGTTCGAATATCGGTCAAGCACATCGCGCTGCATGTCGGCCTGCATGAGGGTCTGCGCCTCGTGCTGGCCGTGCACGCTGACCAGATGCGCACCAATCTCCGAAAGTACCGCGACAGTGACTGGCGTCGCGTTGATCCACGCACGCGACCGACCACCGGCTGCGAGTTCTCGCTTCAGCACAACGGTACCGTTATCGACCTCAATGCCACGCTCGTCGAGCAACTGAAATACCGCGTGCCGAGTGCCGTTGGGAGGGCTCAATTCGAAAATGCCTTCGACCGAACCACGATCGGCACCTGGCCGAAGGCGATCACCAGCGGCGCGGTCGCCCAGCAGCAGGCCCAGTGCACCAACTATCAACGATTTGCCCGCGCCCGTTTCTCCCGTCAGCACGTTGAGTGCTGGCGCGAGTGAGAGCGCCACCGAATCGATGACCGCGATATTTCGAATGCGAAGTTCAACCAGCATGATGGACCAATATGGCTACTGGGCAGGCTCACGTGCGATTTGCGATACCACATTGGCATCGAACATCGCGTAATGAATCAGGTGCCCGCTGCGCCGTCCCGTTCGCTCAACCCGCCCCAGCCAAGCTTGCGGCGCAGGCGCGAGAAGAACGTATTGCCCGGAAAACGCACCAACAGCACCGGATGCGGCGCACGTTTTACCAGCAGCGATTCACCCTGCGAGAATCTCGTACCAACCTGCCCGTCTACCGTTACCAAAACCGCCTCCGGCGAATACTCCGCTTGCAGCAGCACCTCCACCTGCGGCGGCAGCACGAGTGGGCGCATGGCCAGCGTGTGCGGTGAGACTGGTGTGACCACAATACTATCAAGGGAAGGAAAAACCACCGGTCCACCAGCTGACAGGGAATACCCGGTGGACCCTGTGGGCGTAGAAACAATGATGCCGTCGGCCGAATACGCGCCAATTGCTTCGCCGTCGACGTGAACGACAAACTTCACAACGCGCGCAAAGCCGTCCTTGTGCAGTACAACGTCATTGAGCGACAACCATTCGCCACGATTCACGCCCTGTCGGTCCAACGCAATCGCGGTCAGCGCCATTCGCGGTTCGGTGATGAAGTCACCGGCCGCAAAGCGACGCACGCCGCTTTCAAACTCACTGCCGCTGCAGGCCGTGAGAAATCCCAACCGTCCCATGTTGATGCCAAGTATTGGCAGGGGATGCGCGCCCAGATATCGCGCGCCACGCAGCAATGTGCCGTCGCCGCCCAATGTGAACAGAGCATCCAGCCCCTCGGGCGTTGTCATGCGATCGCCGCCCTCGGCCAGCTCGCCCAACTCGTCCTCGAGCACAAGTGTCAGTCCCAGCGACGGCGCGATGTTCAGCAGCGTTTTGAGCGCCGCCGGCAATCCCACGTAACCGCGGTGGCCGAGTACACCAACGCGCACTAGCCGGCCATTGCTTCGGACTCATGCAACGCGCGCACCCGCGCTGCAATGCCCGTTGCATCCAATCCCAGTGTGGCCAACTGTTTCACGCGTGATGCGGAGTAGATGATGCGATCAGGTACGCCGTGAACGGCCACGCGTACGTTGGGCGCGAGCCGCTGGATGATGGCGCTCATGTACGCGCCGAATCCGTTCACGACCGTGCCCTCTTCCAACGTGAGCACGTGTGTGTGATCGGCAAGTACGGCGTTCAACGTGACCTCATCATACGGTTTGAGGTAACGACAATTAACCACCGTAACATCCAACCCTTCGGCTTTCAGCGCATCCGCAGCCGCCATGGCGGGAAGCACCATCGTTCCGACCGCGAGAATGGCGAACTCGTGGCCGCGACGCATGACTTCCCAAGTGGCGTGTTGGGTGGCGGGAATCTGAGAAATTTCAGGCACGACATCGGGCGTTGCATCGCGCGGATACCGCAAGCAGAACGGCTCGGCCGATTGTTCGAGGCCCGCGCGCAACAACGCCAGCATTTCGGTGCCGTCTTTGGGCGCGGTAACGATCATCCCGGGAATCGCCAGCATGTACGCAATGTCGTACAAACCCATGTGGGTTTCGCCATCCTCACCCACCAGTCCGGCGCGATCCATCGCAAAGACAACGGGCAAATGCTGCAGAGCGCAGTCGTGAATGATGTTGTCGTACCCGCGCTGCAGGAATGTCGAATAGATCGTCACAACGGGCCGGATGTTGCGCGTTGCGAGACCGGCCGCAAACGTGACCGCGTGGCCCTCCGCAATACCAACATCGAAAAACCGCTTCGGATGCGCCTTGGCAAACGCACCCGTGCCCGTACCACTCGGCATTGCCGCGGTGATGACGGCGAGATCTGCACGTTCGTTGCCCAGCTCGACCAGTCCTTTGCCAATGACCGCCGTGTACGCGGAATTCGCCGATGACGCCTTGAGCTGTTTGCCGGTGGAGGGATCGTGGCCGGGCGGAAGCGCGTGCCACTTCTCGACGTTTTCCCCCGCCGGAAATCCTTTGCCCTTCTGCGTAATGACGTGGACCAACCGCGGCCCGCCCATTTTGCGTACGGCGGCAAAAGTGTCCATCAGCGCGTTGATATCGTGTCCATCAACCGGGCCGAAATATCGAAAGCCCAGCTCTTCAAACAATACGCCCGGAGTCAGAAACCCCTTCACACTTTCTTCCCAGCGACGCAGCAACGCGCCCGCATCTTTAAAGGGCTTGGGCGCACTGTCCACGATCTCGCCAATTTTCGAGCGTAAACGATTGTAAAAGTCATTGCGCTGCACCGACGTCAGATATTTGTGCATCGCACCAACGGCCGGAGCGATACTCATTTCGTTGTCGTTCAGCACGACAATAAAATCGCGATCGGAATGTCCCGCGTTATTCAAGGCTTCGTACGCGAGGCCAGATGACAAAGAGCCGTCGCCAATTATTGCCGCCACTTTGAAAGTTTCGCCGTTCAGGTCGCGACCCGCCGCCATTCCCAACGCCGCTGAGATTGATGTAGCCGCGTGCCCCGCCCCGAACGTGTCGTACTCGCTCTCCGTACGTTTCAGGAATGCAGAAACTCCGCCTTCGCCGCGCAGCGTTTCAAAGTGGGCGTTGCGACCGGTAAGCAGTTTATGCGGATATCCCTGATGTCCAACATCCCACACGAGTTGATCCCTGGGCGTTTCGAACGTCGCGTGCAACGCAATCGTGAGTTCCACGACGCCGAGTCCCGCGCCAATGTGACCACCGGTGCGAGCGCACACATCGATGAGGCGCGAGCGCATGTCGGCTGCGAGCGTGCGCAACTCGTCGCGTGTCAAACCACGCAAATCTGCCGGTGATTGAATGCGATCGAGAACGGTCATATGCTGATCATGATGTGATCGGGTGTAAGCGGGACGTACGGGCAGTGCGGATGTACAACTGACTTTGCAAAAACTGATCGCGTATTGCGAAATGTTCGGTGCGAGGGACTCGTTTGGCGGTCTTCGTTGCGACGGAATCGTTTTGAATGGCTCGTCACGAGCAAGTCTCTATGACCGACGTTCGACGATGAAACATGCCAGCGCCTTGAGCGTGGGTGTCAACACACCCTCGCCCTCCAGCGCGTCACACGCTTCCTTCACCAACGCAACAGCGCGAGCGGTTGCGCCTTCGACGCCCAGCAGTGCGGGATACGTGCTCTTGTTAAGCTCCAGATCACGGCCCGCTGTCTTCCCAAGTTCCACTGTGGTCGCGGTTACGTCCAGCACGTCGTCGGCAATCTGGAACGCCAAGCCGATGGCCGATCCGTATCGCAAGAACGCATCGCGCCGGGCAGGCGTGGACCGGGCCGCGCGCGCCCCGATAGAGACCGACGCCATGATGAGCGCGCCCGTCTTGAGTCGATGCACCTTTTCCATGTCGTCCAGCGACAGGTGCACGCCCTCGGCTTGCAGATCGAGCAGTTGTCCGCCAATCATGCCACCACCACCCGACGCCGCCATGAGATCGTGCACCACAGCTCCCGCTTCGTCGTCGGGCAATCCCAGCGCCTTGGCTGCATGCCACGCGCTGCGCGCAGCGAGTGGTACCATGGCTAACCCCGCCGCCGTCGCAATGGACACACCGTACACCTTGTGCACCGTGGGCCGGCCACGACGCACATCATCGTCGTCCATACACGGCAAGTCGTCATGCACGAGCGAGTAGGCGTGCACGACTTCGACTGCGGCCGCAAGATTGTGCGCATCGTCGGTACCGCCGCAGGCCCTATACGCCTCGAGCAGCAAAATGGCACGCAGCCGTTTCCCCTCCCCTAACAACGCATACCGAATGGCTTCGGCCGTGCGCGGAGCGATGTCCGACAACCAACGCGTGCAGAGCGCATCGAGCGATGCCTGGATAGACGAACGTTCCGCGACAAACGCAGCGACAGTTGGCGCGCTGCTTGCTGGCAATCCGTGCAGGTCTTCGACCGTTGTCACGAGTTCAGCTCCCTCCCCCAAACTCTACCAGCGAGAACGTGCCGTCGGCGGCTTCAACCAGCTGCTGTACGCGCGCTTCGGCCTTGGTCAACGCTGTGGAGGCGACGCGTAAATGGGTGATGCCCTCTTCGAACAAGACGAGGGCGCCGTCGAGATCGAGTTCGTCACGATCGAGCTCACGTACGATTTCCTCCAACCGCCCGATGCTTTTTTCGAAGCTCATATCCCCTCCTCACTTAATTGCACGTTCACGCCGTCGGGCAGCGACCGGGTGCTCTGTACGATCGCGCGGACGATTCCGTCGCTGACCCACAGATCAAACTCGGCACCGATGGCAAACTGCACAGCCCTGCTCAAGGTAGCGCGATTCGAGCCCCGCGCGACAGCATACCCCCGCTGAAGGGTCGCCAAGGGTGAGAGAGCGTGCAGCTGCGCGGCAGCTGTTTCAACTCGGTTCTGACGTCGCTCGACCACGCGCGCTGCGCCAAGGCTGAGACGCCCCTTCACGCGAGTCAGCGCCGCGACGCCTCTGTCATTCCGACGGCGCACACCGTTTTGCAAACGGCTCGCAATCGAGCGCACGTGCGCTGCCAATTCTCGCCTGGAGGGCACGGCGATCTCGGCCGCGGCCGACGGTGTGGCCGCGCGAACATCGGCGACGAGATCACAGATCGTGATGTCGACTTCGTGCCCAACACCGGAAATTGTGGGAATGGCGCATGACGCCAGTGCCCGCGCGACACGCTCATCGTTGAACGCCCAGAGATCTTCGCGCGCACCACCACCGCGACCGATGATGAGCAAATCGGCGTTGGGCCAACGGTTCACACGTTCGATGGCCGCAATGAGTTCTTCCGGCGCGCCTTCGCCCTGCACCTTGGCCGCGATGATTACGATTTCGACATCGGGACTGCGACCGCGCGCCACTTTCACGATGTCATGCAACGCCGCGCCATCGGGACTGGTGATGACCACAATGCGCCGAGGAAAACGTGGGAGTGGCCGTTTACGCGCGGGATCAAGGAGACCATCTACTTCGAGACGCTTCCGCGTGAGCTCAAGCGCTTTGCGCCACAAGCCGTCGCCTTCGGCATCGATGTTCGTGATGGAGAACTGCAAATCACCGCGCACCGGCCACACGGTCATCTGTCCTTTCGCAAGCACCTGCATGCCGTCGTCTGGTGGTGCGGGAATACGACGCGTTTGCGCGCTCCAGACCACACACTTTACCTGTGCGTTGGCATCGCGCAACGAGAAGTACCAATGCCCGTTGCGATGCGCCTTGAAGTCGCTGATTTCGCCGCGCACCCACAGCGGGGGAAAAGCACCTTCAATCAAATCTTTTGCAGCGGACGTCAACGTGTGCACCGCAATGGCGGACTCCGGACTCGCACCTGGCGCGGCATCCGGATTTACATTCGCGTGGCCATACTCTGCCTCACTCCCATAACTACCGCCGTATCCAGAGCCACGCGGAGGCACAGTTTTTCCTACGCGCGCCCTGCAGTTGCACCGGCGAATTGCTGCGCGGCGCGAACCGTATTGCGCAGCAGCATCGCGATGGTCATTGGACCAACGCCGCCAGGAACCGGAGTGATTTTCGATGCAACAATCACCGCGCTTGGAAAGTGTACATCGCCGCAGAGACGCGAACCGTTTTTCGCCGTGGCGTCGGCCACGCGATTCATACCAACGTCAATGACCACCGCGCCTGCTTTGATCATGTCGCCGTGAATCATTTCGGCGCGACCGATGGCGGCGATCAGAATATCGGCGCGACGCGTGTGCATCCCGAGATCACGCGTGCGGCTGTGACAGACGGTCACCGTAGCATCGCCGCCCACGCGCGCCTGCACCAACAGTGCCGCCATCGGTTTGCCGACGATGTTGCTGCGACCCACGATCACCACTTCAGCGCCCTTCGTTTCGACGCCGCTGCGCACCAGCAATTCGATAACGCCCGCGGGTGTGCACGACACGAATCCGTCCGTATGTCCGATGAGCAACTTGCCCACATTCACCGGATGAAATCCATCGACATCTTTGTCGGGGCGAATGTGCCGAATGACAACGTCCGCATCGATGTGTTTCGGTAGCGGCATCTGCACGAGAATGCCATGCACGGTGGTGTCCGCATTCAACCGATCAACCAGTGCCAGCAGTTCGTCCTGCGTGGTATCGGCCGGCAGGCGAATCGTTTCTCCCGCCATACCGGCGGCGTTCGACGCTTTCTCTTTCGCACCAACATAGACGGAGCTGGCGGCGTCGTCGCCAATGAGCACCACGGTCAGCCCTGGGGTGGTGCCGCGTGCAACGAGTTCGGCTACGTCGCGCGCAACTTCCTCGCGAATTGTGGAGGCGATGGCCGTCCCACTTATCAGTTCAGCGGGCAAAACCAACCGACCTTGTTTCGCGGATGACCACCACCTTGATCTGACCGGGATACTGCAATTCTGTCTCGATACGACGCGCAATTTCTTCGGACAACGCCGACGCGCGCGCATCGTCCACCTGATCGGGCGTGACTACGACACGTACTTCACGGCCCGCCTGAATGGCAAACACGCGCTCGACTCCGCGATAACTCGACGCAATCTTCTCGAGACCTTCGAGACGCTTCACGTAGGTCTCAAACGCTTCGCGACGCGCGCCCGGACGTGAGCCCGAGATTGAATCGGCCGCTTGCACCAGCACGGACACTTCGCTCTCGTGTGGCACGTCATCATGATGCGCGGCTATACAATTCACAACGAGCGGATTTTCTCCGTACTTCGTTGCCACTTCGACGCCGAGCTGCACGTGCGTGCCTTCGTGCTCGTGCGTGAGGACTTTGCCAATGTCGTGCAGCAGTGCGCCACGCTTCGCGAGCATCACGTCGAGCCCCAATTCGGCGGCCATCATTCCGGCCAGCCACGCAACTTCTTTTGAGTGGTTGAGGATGTTCTGGCCATAACTCGTGCGCCATTTCATGCGGCCCACGAGTTTAATGAGCTCCGGATGCAAACCGGCAACACCCACTTCATACGCAGCCGCTTCGCCCGTTTCGACAATGGCGACTTCGACCTCCTTGCGCGCCTTGGCCACGACTTCTTCGATGCGACCGGGGTGAATGCGTCCGTCCGAGACGAGCTTCTCAAGGGCGAGGCGAGCTGTTTCGCGGCGAACGGGGTCGAAGCAGGAAACGACAACCGTATCGGGCGTGTCATCAATAATGACGTCGACGCCGGTGGCCAATTCGAACGCGCGAATGTTTCGTCCCTCGCGTCCGATGATGCGTCCCTTCATTTCATCGTTCGGAAGCGAAACGGCCGCCACCGTATTTTCGGCGGTGGTTTCCGCGGCCACGCGCTGCACCGCCAGCGCCACAATCTTCTTGGCATCACGCTCCGCATTCTTCTTGGCCGTTTCGCGAATTTCACGCAATCGGTTTGCCGCGGCGGCGTGCGCTTCGTCCTCAAGCCGACGCATCAACTCGGCTTTTGCGTCCTGTGCGGAAAGGCCCGCCAACTGTTCAAGCCGATGACGTTCGTCGGCGATTAAGGTGTCCAGCTCACTGACACGCTCGCCCACTTTGGATTCGCGCTTGGACAACTCGCCGTGCAGACGTTGGACTTCCTGTTCGCGACCGATCAGCGAATCGCGGGTGCGATCAATCTGGCTTTCGCGATCCTGAACGCGTTTTTCTTCTTTTTCGAGTTCGATGCGTCGCTGGCGCGCGTCTTTTTCAAATTCTTCGCGAATGCGCAGGACTTCTTCTTTTCCGGTGACAATTGCGCTTTTGCGCACATTGTCGGCGTCTCGCGTGGCCTCTTCGAGCAGGCGCGCACTTGTCTCGGCCGCGGTCGCCTTCGCGCGGCGTTGATGCTCCAATTCGGCCGCTCCGCCGGTCTTTCGTCCGATGACGAAAGCCACCACAGCAGCTGCTCCAACTGCTACCACGGCGCCCACGACGAGCACCAGGACGGGAATCTCTCCCATGGCGATTTATGCTCCATCGCAGGCGGGCCTGCGAGTTCGATTGTGCGTTACATCAAAGGCGGGATTGCCACGATTTCATGCGCCCTGACCAAGGCAGCATTCCACAGTCGCATCCAACACGCCCGATGAAGTGAACGTATGTAAGGGGTTGTAGGCACGCAACCTACGTGCCAACCGATCTGCGACCCTCGCGTCAGCGACGGTCCCAGTCAGGCCAGCGATCGCCAGTGAATGCTACTGGGCCTCAGTTCGCTTGGCAGGGGGCAGCAATGGCCGGATGTCGTTCGCCAATTGACGAATTTCGCCGGTGACTTCCTCGGCCGCATCGCGCTCCTTGAACAATTCGTCCGTGATCTGGAGCGCCGCCAGAATTGCCGCCTTGCTGGTCTCGTTGACGCCGGACTCCATAATCGCTCTGATTGTGCGATCCACATGTTCGGCGACAGCGCGCGTGTGTTCGGGCGATTGGTCCGTCCTGATGGAATACTCGTCGCCAACGATACGGACTTTGACGACCGTTTTGCGGTCTTTCATGGCGTGGGGATCGAATCGCTCGTCGACACTCATTTCTCCGGTACCGTCGCGAGCTGGTGGCGGAGGAACCGCAGGCGTTCTCCCAGTTGACGGGTGCGGGTACTGGCTTCGTCCAGGCGCCGCTTGAGGTCTTCGTTTTCGCGCACGACGGCTCGATGGCCCGGCGGGATGGGCGCCGCCTGCTCCGCCGAGGCCACCGCCTCCTCGGCGGCAGCAGCTCGTTCTGCGGCGACGGCCGCCTGTTGACTCAGTTGCGCAACTTGCGCACGCGCGGAACCCGCCGCTTGCCGTTCAATGCGCAGTGATTCTACTGTTGAAGCCAATTGTTCCGTGACTGACTCGGCGCGGTCCTGGGCGCGACTGGCTGCCGCCCCAAGTTCGTCCGCTCCCTGCTCCAGCTCGCGCACCCGTGACTCGGCCGCGAGCGCGCGACGGCGGTACCCAGCGAGCTGGTCGCTGAGATTCCGAACGAGAGTGTCGAGCTCCCGGAAAGCCGCCAGGTCAGGACGCACGGGGTTTGATTCCCAACTTTTTGTTCAATGCATCGAGCAGCGCCGTTCGGCGACCCTCGATTTCCTTCTCCTTGAGGGTGCGCTCCGGGTGGCGGAACGTCAAATGGAATGCCACGCTGCGTGAACCTTCAGGAATGCCGGCACCGAGAAATTCGTCGAAGAGTTCAATCTTTTCCAGGTAGTCGCCACCGGTGCTTCTGAGCACGTTGTCCACATCCATTGCCGACACGCCCGGTGGTACAATCAGCGCGAGATCGAACTCGGCGGCCGGAGTGGTGGGTATGGCTTTGTACTTCGCGTGAATTCCAGGAACGACCACGGGCTTGCTCTCCGCGCCGTCTTTGCTGGTCTCGGATTGAGGCAGCGCCGAGGCCATTCCCGCGGCGTATGCGTTGGCATCCCGAATGGCATCGGGTAGCACCTGTTTAAACGTTCCGTGCGCGTTTTTTCCGGCCGCAGCAATGTCGGCCGACGGCATCAGCCCAAGCGTCAGCTCAATACCAAACGCCTCACTGGCCCACACGGGCTTGTCGATTTGCAGGCGCACAACGCTGCCTATTTTCCTGTCCTCAAACGTTGTGATTTCCCACAACACGTCTCCTTCCAGCTTCTCGACCGATAACATGCCAAGCCCGGGCGGGAACGCAGTTTTCACCATCACCAGCGCAAGATTCAGCGCATCCCACATGTCGAACGCTGGCGGATTGGGCTCGGTGAAATGCGGTGGCCGGCGCATGCCCATGATGAGCGCGCCAACGCGCACTTCTTCGCGTGGCAACCGATCCTTGCTCGCGACAAACGCGTTCCCTATTTCGAACAGACGGATGTTGCCCTGCATACGCGTGAGATTGAACTCGGCGCGATGCGCAAGCGTTTCGAGTATCGACTGGCGCAGGTATGGTTCGTCGTCGGCGAGCGGATTTCGCACGCGCAATGATTCGTCGCCGGTTTTTGTGAACGGCATGGGGCGCGTTTCCGCGAGACCGGCGCTCACGAGTGCATCACGCACGCGACGACCAACCGTGTGCAACGGATGATCAGGAACGTTTCCGGGACGGGTGGCGCGCAGTTCGTCGGGCAGAGCGTCGAAGCCTTTGAGCCGTGCGATTTCCTCGATGAAATCGACCTCGAGATTGAGATCGTTGCGCCATGTAGGCGCGGTCACGTGAAGTATTTTGGTTTGGGAATAGTCGTCGGTTGCGACGTCGGTTGACTCCAGCGGATCGGCGAGCGTGGCAACGGTACACCCAAGCGACTGCAGATAACGAATGCACTCGGGTGCAGACACGTCGACTCCGATGAGTTGCGAAACGCGTTCGACGCGCACCGGGACGTACTTCGTTTCGGGTTCCTCGGCTCCAACGTAAATGAGCGACTCAACCGTGCCGCCGGCGATACGGGGCAACATGAACAGCGCCAGCGCCGCCACTTCTTCTAGCGCGTGCACATCGGTTCCGCGTTCGAAGCGGTAACTCGCGTCGGTCGACAGGTTCACACTGCGGCGGGTCTTGCGCACAAAGCGGGCGTCGAAGGACGCAATTTCGATGAGCAGATCGGTAGTGGTTTCCGTGACTTCGCTTTCGAGTCCGCCCATGATGCCGGCCAGTGCCACTGGACGTTCGCCGTCACAAATAACGGTGGTCCCGGTCTCGATTTTGCGCTCGACGCCATCAAGCGTCACCAGCGACTCTCCCGCGCGCGTTGGACGCACCACGATACTCGAACCGGCGAGTTTGCCGAGGTCGAACGCGTGCACCGGCTGGCCGTAGCCGTGCAACACGTAGTTTGTGAAATCAACCACGTTGCTGATGCTGCGCACGCCGATGCTTGACAAGCGCTGTTTCAGCCACGCCGGGCTTTCGCCAACTTTGACACCCCGTACGGCGACGGCGAGATAGTGCGGACAGCCGGCGGAATCTTCAACAGTGATCGTGATGCCGTTGTGTGTTGCGGTGCGAACGCCTTGTGTGTTCGTGGGCTGCGTAACGGCCCGTCCGCCGATTTTGTTATCGGGATGCAGTGCCAACGAGGTGTCGAGATTTTCAAGCGGCAGCAAATTGTACGGCAGCCCTGTAATCGCACTGATCTCGCGTGCCACGCCGCGATGCGACAACAGGTCGGGGCGATTGGGTAACACATCGAGATTCAATCGCGAATCACCGGCGGAAATCACTTGCAGCAACGGCGTACCGGGTTCGGCATCCGTGTGTAACTGCAGAATGCCGTCGTGATCTTCGCCCAGCATGAGTTCGCGCGCGGAACACAACATGCCGTTGGATGTTTCGCCGCGGATCTTGCGCTTTTCGATCGTGATGCCGGCGGGCATGCGCGTGCCCGTGCGCGCGAAGGGATACTTCGCACCCACGACAATGTTTTGCGCACCACACACCACGTCCAACAACTCGCCGCGGCCGTCATCAACCTTGGTGACGGACAACTTGTCGGAATTGGGATGTTTCTCGGCCGTCACGACCCGCCCCACCACAAACGCCGAGAGGTCAGCGCCGGCTGATTCAATGCCGTCCAGCGTGACTGTGTGTCGACTGATCAAGTCGCCCACTTCGGCGGGCGACAGGTTGTGTGGAACGAATTGTTTGAGCCACTCGTGAGAAACGATCATCGCGCAAACTGCTCCAGGAAACGAACGTCTGAATCGTACAGCAAACGAATATCCGGAATGTCATGACGCGACATCGCAATGCGTGCCGGACCCATGCCAAATGCCCAGCCGGTGTACTTTTCATTGTCGACGCCCGCGGCTTCGAGCACGTTCGGGTGCACCATGCCGCACCCCAGAATTTCTACCCAGCGCAAACCTTTGCCGTCGTTGAGATCCACTTCGACATCCATCTGCGCGCCGGGCTCAACAAACGGGAAATACGAAGGACCAAAACGCACGCGCCGTGAACCGCCGTAAAACCGGCGCGCAAATTCGCTGAGCGTGGCTTTCAGGTCGACAAATGAAATTCCTTCGTCAATCGCGAGCCCTTCAATTTGCATGAACGCCGGTGCGTGCGTGGCATCAAAGAAATCGCGACGATACACTTGCCCCGGACACAACACGCGAACCGGCGGCGCGTACTGCTGCAGCGTGCGCACCTGCACGGGTGATGTGTGCGTGCGCAGCAACGTGTCCTGCCCCAGGTACAACGTGTCGTGTAATTCCATCGCCGGATGATCGGGCGGGAAATTGAGCGCACCGAAATTGTAGAATTCGGTTTCCGCTTCCGGACCAAGGGCAATTGTAAAACCGAGTTCGCGAAAGATGTCGCTGATTTCGTCAATCACGAGCGTGACCGGATGCAGTGAGCCTTTCCACGAGCGGCGCGCGGGCATGGTGAGATCAATAACCGCGGCGCTGCCACCGGCCGCACTCTGTCGAGCGATGAACGCGTCGAACTCGGCCTGAATTTTCTGCTTCAATTCGTTGAAGCGAATTCCGCCAGGCTTTCGGTCCTGCGCCTCAAGCTTGGGAATGCCCGCCTGCAGCGACGCAAGGCGTTCGTCTTTCAGTGCATTCAGTTCACCTTTCACCACATCGAGGCGCGCTGATGCGTCGGTCCCTCGGAGCGTGTCAGTGACCTGCTGTTCAAGCGCTTCGATGAGCGCGAGGAATTCGGAAAGTGGCACGTTTCGCGGGAGAGAGCTGGGAACCAATTGTGAGGAATAAAGAATAACCTCTCGGCGGCCCGGTGTCAGACCAAATGCGCGCGCCGCGAAACGAACAGGCCCGCACTCAAATTGAATGCGGGCCTGTCCAGTTTTCATTTCACGACTGTCAAACGACTTCCATCGCCCGAACTACTTCACGCGGCGGTTTTCTTCGCGTCGTACGCTTTGCGGGCGGCTTCGGCGATCATCGTGAAGGCTTCCGGCTCACGCACCGCGAGATCGGCCAACACCTTGCGATCGATTTCGATACCAGCCGCATGCAAGCCGTTGATGAACACGCTGTACGACATGTCGTGCAAGCGGGCTGCGGCGTTGATACGGACGATCCACAAGCGGCGGAAATCGCGCTTCTTGTTTTTACGATCGCGATAGGCGTAGCGCCATCCACGTTCGACGGTTTCCTTGGCTGGCCTCCAGAGTTTGCTGCGGGCGCCGTAGGCACCTTTGGCATACTCCATGATTTGCTTCTTACGCTTGAGGCGAACGACGTTTGATTTTACGCGTGGCATGTGTGCTCCTTACGCCAGAATGAGACGTTTAATGCGCCGGACTTCACCATTGGTCGCGATCGTGGTCGGGCGACGGAGGTTCCGCTTACGCTTGGACGACTTCTTGGTGAGGATGTGGCTCTTGTACGCCTTCATGCGGCGCACCTTGCCCGATCCGGTGACAGTGAAGCGCTTTTTGGCGCCACTGTGTGTTTTCATCTTTGGCATGACAAACTCTCGAGGCTGCGGTTAACCGCCCAACGGGGCAGTAAATAGTGTCAAACGCCTTACTTCGGCGCCAGAATCATCGTCATCGACTTTCCTTCCATGGACGGCGAGCTCTCAACTTTCGCGAGATCGGCCAGGTCCACTGCTACGCGGTCTACCACCTGCCGGCCCAGTTCCGGATGGGCAATCTGACGACCGCGAAACATCAGGGTGACTTTGACCTTGTTGCCTTCTTCCAGAAAACGCCGGGCGTGGCGCGTTTTCGTTTCGAAGTCGTGGTCATCGATGCCAGGACGGTACTTCACTTCCTTGAGATGGATGACGTGCTGCTTCTTCTTCGCCTGCCTCGCCTGCTTGGCCTGTTCAAACTTGAACTTGCCGAAGTCCATGATACGGACAACGGGCGGCCGAGCTGCTGCTGCGACTTCGACGAGATCCAGCCCGAGGTCAACTGCCTGGGCTAACGCTACGTCTACTTCCATGATGCCAAGCTGACTGCCGTCGGCGCCGATGACGCGGACTGGGCTGATCCGGATTTGCCGGTTTACCCGTGGCGGACGCTTCGTGGAATCCTGAATAGGCCGTGCTCCAGATAGGAAAACAAAAACGCGGACCCTTTGTGAGGAGTCCGCGCCGCTACAGCATCCTTCGCGATACTCATGAAATGAGTCGCGGGACGTTGTTTCGATGGACTCCAACAGCTCACCTCAGAGAGTCAGAGACTCAGCGTGAGGGCCGGAGGGTGAGTAGGGCGTCGCTGCCCTACCGCTTGTCGGTTGTGAACGGAGAAAGGTGACCGCGGCAGCGGTGTGGGTCAACCCCCGGGGCGAATTTGGTACCAGCGACGGTTCCGCCAGTTTCACCGAGCTCAACTTTGGGTGTGACACCACGAAGGGCTGGGTTTCGGTACGATACCGAACTCAGCCTGGGATCCGACACCACAGTAGAGTTCTGTTCGGGGGGCTAAACTTACGATTCGGCGTCGAATGCTGGTGCGCACTGCGCCTGTTATTTCGGAAATCCTGTCAGGACGTGTGCACGTAAGTCAGCTTAGTCCGCGGTCAACCCCACCAGCATCATGGGAACCTCCAAGCGGATCGCAGAACTGCTGGATCCCGTGACCACCACCGATCCGGGAATGCTGCGTTACTTCCTGATCATACCCGAAGCGCTGCAACTCGTATTGCGGCAACGGTGATGGAAGTGGGCCGCGAGGTGTTTGTGCTGGATATGAGTCGGCGAACAGCTGTTCGATGACCTGTCGCACAACGACCAGAGCTTCCGTCCGCCCTCACACCCGAAGGTGTTATCGGCCCGGATCTGGAAGTCGGCGCCGGTTTGCTGGCGGGTGGCGGTGCCTTGCTGTTAGCTGCACTCCCAGTGATGGCGACGACGATCTGCGCGCGTGAGTAGCGCGTCTTGTTCCCGGGTGACGCAGCGAGGACCGCAAACTTGGCCACGCGAACGCAGCGGACATCGATTGCGTGGCCGGTGTTTTCAAAACGAATGCACAGAGGGGTGGACCAGAATGCTGGGCCACCCCTCGGTGCAATATCACATTGCTGCAAGAACCTGTCGACTTAACCCTGCCTCTTGCTCGTGCGTCGACGTCTTACCAAGCCGAGTCCAAACAGGCCGGAAGCAACGAGCAGGTATGTTGACGGTTCCGGCACAACCGGAGCACCCGGCGTGACACTGCCAAACGTCACATCGTCGAAGCCGATTTGGTCAGCGACACCGGCAAACACAATTGATTGTGCGGTGCCTGCGAAGCCGATGCCAACTGGCGCGAACGGGCAGAAACTCGTTCCTCCACAACCGGGTAGTGCCGCGCCGTTTCCGGTTGTCGGTAATCCCAGAGAAGCGAGCAACGTGCCCGTCCCATTCAATCCGCTGAAGACCTGCAGGGAACCGGGATTGAATGCCGCAGTATAGAAGAGTGAGAACCCGGTCGTAAAGCCGGCAGCGCGGTTCATTCCCGTCGAACTGCTTTCGAGAAAGAACAGAATCGTGCAGCCCGAAGGGTGTTGCGCAAAATTTCCGCCGCCGTTGCAGCCGTTGACTCTCGATCGCCGTGCCAGCGCGTTACCAAAGAAGTCGATACCAAAGTTTGTCCCCGCACCCCCATTGTAGAAATTCCCGATTGCCGCTCCGTCGGCGATACCTTCAAACGTAAGCACCTGCGCACTGACCTGCGTGGCGAGCGCCACTGACAGCGTTACCGTTGCAAAGAGCTTCTTCATCTTTAAGTGAATCCTCGGCGGAATGTGGAGAGATTCAAGAATCAAAGCAAATTTCGTTCCTTGTTCGTAAGGCAGTACATTGCAAACATTTAGATAACCGGAGCCAACCGGTATCGCTATTCGGACACAGGGTTTAGGAGCTCAGCAACATTGCTTAACCACAGTCGGCGGTAACAACGGTGTGACACAGCAACGCAGCAAAACTGTTGTGAGCGCGCTACAGGTGCGCCAATGAACTCGCGACGATCGTGTATGCGACGCTGTTCACAAACGAGCCGTTCAACGGACACTTTCATGGCAAGGCGTAACCACCAGCAGGCGCGCTCTGTGGCCACGCCGGGCAAGCCCCCATGCCTAACTGAGGCCTGCAAGCCTCCTCGCACTGATTAGGAAACGCGGCGTCGTGTCGACCGGGCTTCGAACCATTCGGTCAGTAGGACTCCTCTGACCCCAAGATGAGGTCGCTGCTTCGCAACAGTGTAAGGTTGCCACCTCACCCAAGCGGATTGAACCCATACGCCTTCCCATCGTTCGCCACACGTCCCCATCCGTGGTGCGGATCGTGTTCGAACACCAGCAGCCACTGTTCATTCAACGCGCGCTTCAGCAAATGCCGCTTCGACTCAAGTGTCACCAGCGGCTCGACATCGTAGCCCATGATCCACGGCAGCGGCAAATGATGCGTCGTGGGCACGACATCACCAAGGAAACACGCGGTCTCGCCATTCGATGTGAGCATCACGCTCTGATGAAACGGCGTATGTCCGGGCGTCATGACCACAGAAATTCCCGGGATGATGTCCGTCGCGCCTTCCGTCAACGTCATGCGACCGGCATCAACAATCGCTGACCAGTTCGGCGTGAAATAACTCGCCGCGGTGCGCTCGTTCGTGTGCGTCGCCCAATCCATTTCGCCGCGCTGCACGGTGTATCGCGCATTCGGAAATGACGCGGCAACCTGCCCGTCTGCGTTCCTGAACGTGTTGCCACCCGCGTGATCAAAATGCAAATGCGTGTTGATCACGAGCGTCACATCGTCCGGTGTAAAACCCGCAGCACGAATGCCGTCTTCCAGAGCTGTACGATTGTCAGCGCCTTCATTTTCAATGCCGTAGATGCCGTGAAACTTTGGCGTTTCCTTGTTGCCCGAGCCGGTATCGATCAACACCAGTTCGTCAGCGTGCTCGATTAACAAACACCGCATGCCCATTGGAATGCGATTCAGTTCATCGGCCGCGAGTTTGCGTTGCCACAATGACTTTGGCACGACCCCAAACATCGCGCCACCATCCAACTGCTGGCCGCCGGCCTGAATGGCGTGAATGCGCCAATCACCAAACGAACGCGAATCGAGCAACGGTTTCGGAAAACTCACGCGACATCATCCTTCGTGGCAAGGTGCGGAAACGCTCGGACTGAAAACATCACGCGACATCATCCTTCGTAACAGGGTGCGGAAACGCCCGACGCCGACGATCACTGGCGGTTTTGCGACGGGAAGATTGCATCGGACCAACCAGTTCGGCGAGCGCACTCCACGTCGTAACTTCACGCGCTTCGGCCACCCGCAACAACTTCAGCAAGCAGTGCGCCGTCGCAACCGCATCACCCTCGGCGCGATGTCGCGCGGAAACTTCGATGCCAAAGTGTTGCGTCACGTGATCGAGACTGCGACGCGACAATTCGGGCAGCAACACTCGCGCCAGACGCACCGTGCACAATCGCGGACCGCTCAAGCGACGGCCGGCACTGCGCGACAATTCCTCGCTGACAAACCCCCAATCGAATGCCGCGTTGTGCGCAGTAAACACGTGGCCTGTCAGACGTTCGGAAATATCTTCCGCGATTTCGCGAAAGGGTGGTTCGTCCTTTACCATGTCCCACGAGATGTGCGTGAGCCCCGTGATGAACGCCGGAATCGAACGCTCAGGATTGACCAGTCGCGTGTACACATCGGCAATGCGACCGTCTACAACACGCACGACGGAAATCTCGGTGATGCGATCATGCGTGCGCGCGTTCGTGCCTGTCGTTTCAACGTCGACGACGGCAAACGACAACGACGACAGCAGCGGATCGTTTGCTTCGATTACGCGCAGCGCTGTCGGCTCGTCGCTCGCAAGGCGCGGGTCTTCGCGCAGTGCCCAGGCGCCGTTCGCCAATCGCACGAAGTCGTGCCGTGTCCCGAGCAAGGCGACCGCCATGCGTTCGGCGGCTTCGGTCGTGAGGCGGTCGACGTGGCAAACCTCGCGCATGAGCGTGACCGAGTCAATCGGCCCCGATTGGAGGCGCTGTGCGGCGCGCGCGGAAAGTGTGGTTGGCTCTGATTGAACGGCAACGGCGCGCTGCCAGACTGGGCGGTTTGTGGGCATCTGGGCGGAAGATAGCGGGACCGCCCTGCTAGTAAATTGGCGCGGGCCGGGATAAGTTTGTGAAGAATTTCACAAGCCCGGGAGCCCGTGAAACGCATAGCCGAATCAACCGTCCGGCGCCTGTCCATGTACCTCCGCTACCTGGAGGAATTGGATGCCCGAGGACAACAAACCGCTTCCAGCGATGAACTGGCGACCCTGTTTGGGACGACGCCGGCTCAAGTGCGGAAGGACTTGTCGTCGTTCGGGTCCTTCGGCAAGCGGGGGCTGGGATACCCGGTCCACGAACTGTCCGCCCAGCTTCGTGCCATTCTGGGATTGGGGCGCGAATGGCGCGTGGTCATTATTGGGGCCGGCAAGATTGGTGCGGCCCTCGCCAATTATCACGGCTTCCACGATCGCGGTTTTCGCGTCGTTGGCGTGTACGATAACAATCCCGCGAAGATAGGCCAGAAGTGGAGTGACGAAATCGTGCGCGACATCGCCGATCTGGAGCGGGACGTGAAGCGAGACGATGCGTTGATTGCCGTGCTCGCGATTCCAGCGGACGACGCACAGGCGGTGGTGGATCGCATCGTCAAGGCGGGCATTCGCGCCATTCTGAATTTTGCGCCCGCGCAGCTGCACGTCCCCGCCAATATTTCGGTGAAGACGGTGAACATGGCAATGGAGCTCGAAGGATTAAGCTTTGCGCTGACCAACATGGGAACCGGAAAGGACGCGGCCTGACACCCACTGCCGCACCGCGAGCGCGGTGTCACGCGCTGGCGTCCAAGGGTCAGAACCGGTACGGCAGCAACGTGGTTTCGTGCGCCGAATTGATACCGCCGTAGACGGCATTCAACACACCTTCACCAAACGCAAATCCCACCGCGACGTAATCATTGGGACTGGTGCGCGCGAGATGCCGACGCCGCGCGCGACGTAGCCAACCGCGCCGCGTATCCCGCCGGCGGTACACCGAAGGTCGCGCCGTAACTCTTGTACGGATCGAAGCAGAGATACCGCGCGCGAACGAACGCAACATTCGCTGGGTCAACGCGCGCAATGTATTTCTCGACCGTGTCCAGCGGCGTCGTTGGGTTCAGCATATCAATCCGGTGAAACTGCACGCGCTGCGATGGTACAACCGTGCAATTCCATTGACGCATCCACTTCACCAGGTCCAGCATCTCCTGTGTATTCGTGTTCCAGCATCGCAATCCGGAAACCAGACAAACGGGATCACCTTGACCAGTCAGTACCAACTGGTTGACGAGTTCGGCGTCGGACCGTGACACCTCGACCGCGAGATTGGTGAACCCTCTGCTCTCAACGAAATGCAGCACATGAAACTTTGCGCGCGCGACCGACGAATCGACGTGGCTGGAAATGAATACGTATTCGTACTCGCGGAGTTCGGAACAATGTGCCTGCCGACAACTCGTGCCGGGGGAGTGCTGTTCTCGACGGCGCCACGGTCAGTCGCATGAACTGTGAATTGCGCGACCGTTCCCGCACTCGCAAGTTGTCACCCCACCGGATTGCGCGATCAGGCGTAGGCACGAACGCCAACGCGTGGCGGCAGCACTGGACGTGGCGGTGTGACGCCTGCACCTTCGCATTCCGTACTTACACCCACTTCCGTCCGCCCTCGTTGGGCGAGCGCTTGCCCAGAACGCAGATGATGAGATCGCAAGTGAGAACGCGTGTGCTTGCCGTATCGATGAGCATCGCATCGTTGATGATCGGTATCCATGCGTCTGCCCAGGCGCCGGTTACAAGGGCGCCCGACCCGTCGCGCATGCCTCCACCGGGGTGGAAGTCCTCGCCCAGACTGTTCGACGCAATCAAAGTGGCCACCGATTTCATGATTCCCACGCGCGACGGCATGCGCATGGCCACCGATATCTATCGACCGGGCCGCAATGGCGTGCCATCGACCGAAGCGTTTCCAGTATTGCTGAATCGCACGCCCTACAACAAGACGTCGCTCGCCGAGCAGGCAGAGTTTTTTGCAGAACGCGGCTACGTAGTGGCGCTGCAGGATACCCGCGGACGCTACAAGTCGGAGGGCCAATTTTCGAAGGTGCAACCCATCGACGCCACCGATGGCTACGACGTCATTGAATGGCTCGCGAAGCAGCCCTACAGCTCCGGGAAGATTGGTATGTGGGGCACGTCGTTTGGTGCACACATGGAGGCGGGCGCCGCGCAATACCATCCTCCATCGCTCAAGAGCCTGGTGCTCAACATGGGCGGCATGTCAAATGCCTGGGATCACGGCGTGCGGTATCGCGGCACGTACGAAATGGGGCGTCAGTTGACCTGGGCCTGGAGCCAGTTGTTGGCCGACGCGCGCAGTGAAGACGTCAAAGCGTTGCTCACTCGCGAACACGTGGAAGACTGGTATTCCGTGCAACCAATGCGGCGTGGACTTAATCCGCTGTCAGTCGATCCTCAATATGAAGGGTGGTACTTTGATTTCTTCGAACACGCAAATTACGACGCCTACTGGAAGGATCCCATGCTCGCGTGGGATGAACACTATCCGGAAACCTCCGACATACCGATGATGCAGGTGGGCGGATGGTACGACATTTTTCTTGCGGGAACGTTCAAGAACTTTATTGAATTGCGCCGCCTCAAGAAATCGTCGCAATACATCATGGTTGGACCATGGAAACACGGCGGCAACAATTTACCGTACGCGGGCGACGTCGCGTTTGGAGACAGCGCCGCCATTCAGGATTTTCTCACCGACTTTCACGTGCGGTGGTTTGATCATCAATTGAAAGACCGCGGCAACGGTGTTGATCGTGATCCCGCTGTTCGGTTGTTCGTGATGGGTACAGGCGATGGTCACAAGGACGCCAATGGTCGCCTGTTTCATGGCGGTTACTGGCGTACGTCGGACACGTGGCCGGTGGCCAATACGCGCCTGGTGCCGTACTACTTTCACGCCGACGGTTCGCTGACCACTGTCAAGCCGAGTGAATTGCTGTCGCGCACCACGTACACATTCAATCCCGCGCATCCGGTACCTACCATTGGTGGCGGATCGTCCGCGCGACTGAAGGATGGCGCATTCAATCAACGGGAAGACCCGCGATTTCCGCCGTCACAGGCGCCGTGGTTACCCCTTCGCTCACGTGCTGATGTGGTGGTCTTTCAAACAGCACCGCTGACCGAAGACATGACCGTGATCGGTCCGATTCACGTGACGCTCTACGCGTCTGCTACAACCACCGACGCCGACTTCACCGCGAAACTTGTTGATGTGTACCCGTCAAGCATTGATTGGCCAGGCGGATTCGATCTCAATCTCACCGACGCGATCATCCGCGGTCGTTATCGTGCGACGCGTGATCACCCCGTGATGCTGCAACCCGGTCGTGTGTACGATTTCTCCATCGATCCGTTTCCCACGGCGAACGTGTTCAAAAAAGGCCATCGTATTCGCGTTGACATTTCCAGCAGCAACTTTCCGCGGTTCGATGTGAATCCCAACACTGGTGAAGCGCTGGGCAAAAATCGGCGCATGATACCCACGAACATTTCGGTTGAGCACAGCAAAGCGTATCCATCACACATAGTGTTGCCGCTCGCTCCAGCGCGCGCAGGCCGCTGATGTCATTAACCGTGCTGGCGTACGGCATGGTCATCGCGTTCATGACGCTCATCATGACCAAGCGACTGTCGCCGCTGACTGCGCTCATTTTGATTCCCGTTCTGTTTGGCGCCGCCGCAGGATTTGCACCGAAACTTGGTGAGATGATGGTGGCGGGCATTACGAAGCTCGCGCCAACGGGCGTCATGCTGATGTTCGCCATTCTGTACTTCGCGGTGATGATTGACGCCGGACTGTTTGAACCATTCGTGAAGCGACTCATTGCGCTGGTGCATGGCGACCCGATGAAGGTCGTGGTGGGCACGGCTACCCTCGCACTCCTGGTGTCGTTGGACGGCGACGGATCCACGACCTACATGATAACCACGGCTGCCATGCTGCCGTTGTACCGAACGCTGAACATGCGACCGCTGGTGCTGGCGTGCGTCACGATGCTGGCATCGGGCGTCATGAATATTCTGCCCTGGGGCGGACCAACCGCGCGCGCGGCCAGTGCCTTGTCGATTGATGTGAGTACCGTATTCGTGCCAATGATTCCTCCCATGATTGCCGGCATCACATGGGTCTTGTACGTGTCGTACCGGTTGGGAATGGCCGAGCGACGTCGATTGAGCGCAACCGCAACGGCGCCGGTGGTTTCGGTGCTGCAGGAGGAACTCGCCAACCCGTCGTATCAAGCCGATGTCGAACACCGCCGCCCTGACCGTCTCGTAGTCAACACCGTCCTCACCCTGGTGCTGCTGGTTGCACTGGTGAAAGGCGTGCTGCCCCTCCCCGTGCTTTTCATGTTGGGTTTTGCCATCGCAGTCTTGCTGAACTATCCCAGCATTGAGCAACAGAAAGCACTCCTCACGCGTCACGCCGGCAACGTGCTCGCTGTGGTGGGACTTATTTTTGCCGCAGGCGTGTTTACTGGAATTTTGTCGGGCACCAAAATGGTCGACGCCATGGCCGATAGCGTGATACGGCTGGTGCCGCCAGTACTGGGCCCGTTTCTGGCCATTGTCACGGGTGTGCTGAGTATTCCATTCACGTTTCTCATTTCCAATGATGCTTTCTATTTCGGCGTGTTACCGATTCTCGCCCGAGCTGGCGAAACGTACGGCATTAGTGCCGCAGAAATGGCGCGCGCGTCACTCATCGGGCAACCGGTGCATTTGCTCAGCCCCCTCGTGCCATCGACATTCCTGCTGGTCGGACTGGCCGGTGTCGATTTTGACGATCATCAGCGCTTCACGCTGAAGTGGGCCATCGTTTCGGCATTCATCTTGTTGCTGATCGGACTCCTGACATTAGTCATTCCAATAATTGGACGGCGATAATGCGCCTGGATCTGCTTCCATCACTGCCAAAGAAGCGCGCAAGCATGAAAATTGTTCGCATGCGCCATCTTCTTCGCTCGACGGCTCCGCGTATGTTGCTGTGGTCGATGATCTCGATGTTGGCGTGTAGTGAGCTGGCCGCGCAACAAACGACACCACCCGCCGCAATCATCCCTGCGCACGACTCCTTCACCCTCGTGTCAAAAGCGATTGGTGAGGCGCGCACGATCAACGTGTACACGCCCGCATTCTACAAGACCACCGGCGCACGGCTCCCGGTGTTGTACATACCCGATGGCGGATTGGACGAGGACTTTCCGCACATCGTCCACACGGTCGACTCCCTTGTCAGAGCACACGCAATTCGTCCGGTGATCGTCGTCGGTATTCCGAACACCGTACGGCGTCGTGATCTCACCGGTCCAACGCGCATCGAATCGGACAGCGCGATGTCACCGACAGTCGGTGGTTCCGCCCGGTTCAGAACGTTTATCAACGACGAACTGTTTCCGGAAATTCAGCAGCGGTATCACACGACGTCGGAACGTTCTATCGTTGGCGAATCGCTGGCCGGATTGTTCATCGTCGAGACGTTTCTGCGCACGCCCGATATGTTCAGCCACTACATCGCGCTCGATCCCAGCACGTGGTGGAATGCAGGGGCTCTCATTGATTCGGCGCCAAATTTCATCAAAGTATTCAACGCGAAACCGCGCACGCTGTACCTGGCCGTCTCTGACATCCAGGAAATGGGCGAAGGCGTGGCGCGACTCGACAAGATCTTGCGCGCGAATCCAGTAGCGGGTCTCAGGTGGTCGTATCGACGGCGGCTCGACCTCAAACACGACACGATCTTTCACGCGCTCGAAGGGCCGGCGCTCGCCAGCGCACTTCGTTAGACTAACGCGGCCGCTGTGATGCTCGCACGAGCCTCGCGAAATCATCCGGCGACAACACTTCCGGGCGCAAATCCGGTGTAAGCCCACACTGCTCCACCATCGCGACCGCTGCTTCCGCACTCAAACCCAACACGTTGCGCAACACGCGACCCAATTGCTTGCGGCGAAAGCTGAAGGCGTTCTGCACAAACATTCGGTACGCCGTTTCTTCATCGGTGCGAATGACCGGGTCTACACGCGGCGTAATGCGCACGACGGCCGAATCAACCGCCGGGGGCGGATGAAAGGCACTCGGCGGCACATGTCTGATCAATTCGACGTGCGCCACCGACTGCACATTCACACTCAACGCGCCGTACGTCTTGCTACCCGGAGGCGCCGCCATGCGCTCGGCGACCTCGCGTTGCACCAGATACACCGCGATGCCTGGACGTGGACGTTCCAGCGCGTGAAAGAGAATCGGTGTCGTGATGTAGTACGGCACATTTCCGACCAGCACGAAATCGTCGCCAACCAATTCGGACAGTGAAACCTTGAGCACATCGCCGTGCACGATGCGCACATGCGGGAGGTGCGCGTACTTCTGTCGCAGATGTTCGGCCAGAAACGTATCAAGCTCGATCGCAACCAACTTGCCCGCACGTTTCGCCAGTCGATCGGTTAACACACCGCGGCCGGGGCCGATCTCCAGCACGGTGCGATCCGCAATTGGCCCCAGCGCATTAACGATTGCGTCCAGCGTGTCTTCGTCGTGCAGGAAATGTTGGCCAAGACTCTTCTTCGGACGCGGCAGCGATGAAGGACTCACGGATTTCCGCACCTAGAACCGATCGACGACGAGTACCGCGAGGTCGTCGCGCGGCGGTACGCCCTGCGCGTGTCGCTCCACGCATTCAAACAAATGTGACACGAGTTTCTCTGGACCAGCGTTACGTGGAATTTTTGCAGCGTCCGCCAGAATGGCGGCTTCACCAAGACGCGCGTCCTGCGGATTGCGTGCATCAACAAGTCCATCGGTAAACATCAACACGCGATCGCCCGGGCGAAATTGCAACGCCCCGCCGCGCGCACGCGCATCACTCAGACCAAGAGGCGGCGACATGGCCGTCATACGCACCGCACTGCCGTCGATGCCGAGACGAAACGCGTGTGGATGGCCGGCGTTGGCGTAACGCAATTCCTGTGCAACGGTGTCGATGATGACGTAACACAGCGACAGCGACATATCCGTGCTGCTCAATTCCTCGGCGATTGAACGTCGCACTGCTTCGAGCGTCGCCGCAGGATCCGCGGCGGCCTGCACGTGAATTGCGGCCGCGCTGAGCGCGAGTGCCATGACCAACGCGGCTTGATATCCGTGACCGGAAACATCACCAATCATGACTCCGGTGCGTCGCGCGTCCAGTCGGCTGAGCAGATAGAAATCACCCCCAACACTCTCGGCCGGCACCACGCGCGCGGCCGCGCGTGCCTCGGGGCCTACTACGCGCGGATCGGGCAACAGCTTGAGTTGCAGATCGTGCGCGAGCCGAAGTTCACGCGCGAATTGTTCACGCTCGACAGAGGCACGAACCAGGCGCGTGTTGTACAGCGCGGTGCCGACTTGATTCGCAACGGCCATCACGAGCTTGCGATCGCCAGCATTAAACGGTGTGCTGTCGGAACGTCCGCCAAGTACGACAACGCCCAACGGTCCCGAATTTTTATCGTCGCCCGCATTCGCTCGCGTGATGGCCGCGGCCAATACTCCGCCGCCACCAACGGAAAGAATGGGTTCCGACACCGCGGCCGCGCTGCTTTCATCGACCACAGTCTGCGCCAGACGAAAGGCACGTGCACCGATATGGTGCGGATCATCGACCGCGATCTTGCGATACGGCGTACCGACGATGCCGAGTGTGGCGATGGGCTCGAGGATGTTCTGTTCTTCGTTCAGGATGAGGAACGCTGCACGTGGTGCGCCAACGGTAATTGCGACTTCGCGCAGCAGCGTGCCTGCAACGGTTTCGACGGAAGTGCTGCTACCCAACATTTCGCCGATAGTATAGAGCAAACTGATTTCTTCGTAACGCTCGGCGAGTTCGCGCGTTGCGCCGTCGCGTTCACGCACGATGCGACGCACTGCTGGCAACAGGCGTCCGAGAAAACGTTCGGCGTCTGGTTGGCCATCGCGCTCGCTGAACAACCAACCGGTGCTGTCACCCGTTGCGACCAGATGCACGACGAGGTCTTGCGCGGCCGCCCATGACGGCACATCCCACGCAACGGCGCCGGGACCCGTGCGTTGTCCAAACTCTGGCGAAGTTGTACCCAGCAGCTGAGGCACAAGGCTGCCTTCGCATCGCTCCCAAATTGCCACTTCGCGCCCCGTGGTCTCGCGGAACGCGGCCAGGACGGCGCCGAAGTCGTTCATGCCCGCTTGAGCACCAAGCGCACCGTGTGGCCGACGCGTCCGTTTGTTGGTCGCTGTAGCTCAACGCGATCCATCAACGACCGCATGAGAAATAGCCCACGTCCATCTTCGCGCTCAAGCCAATTGCCGTCGGCAGGTGAAAAGTTCACGGCCGACGCGTCGAAGCCATCGCCATCGTCCGTGATTTCCAGGGTGAGCGATGCAGCATCGAGTTCAAACTTCGCGGTGACGTTACGCTTCTCGTCTTCGTTGTTTCCGCAAACGATCGCGTTGGACAACGCTTCGGTAAACGCCACCGGAATGTTGAGCCGACAGGCGCGCGGTGACAGGCCGGCTTCGAGGCACAAGGTCACGACCTCGGACACCAGTGGTTCGATATGCACAATGTTCGAGCTGATCGTCCATTCGCGACGCAGGATCGTGACCGAGATCGGCCCAACGATTTCGCTCACCGCCGCAGTCTCAAAACTGCGCAAGCGCTTCGGCGCGGCTGGCGTACAGTCGAAACAAGGTGTCGAGTCGTGTGAGTTCGAACAACGTGCGCATATCTTCGTTGAGCGCCGCCAACCGCAACTCGCCACCGGACTCACGCAAGCGCTTGTTGAGCGATACCAGTGCACCCAATCCCGAGCTATCGACGTATCCGGTTTCGGAAAAATCCACCAGAATGCGACGGGCGCCGCGTTCGACTTCGTCGAGGACCGATTGCTTGAACTCCTGCCGATTGCCAACCACGAGCTGGCCAACCACCGCCACCACCACTACGTCTCCAGCAGTCTCCAGTACGAACGGCATGCTTGTCCTCCGGCGGCTTGGCGCGACGGTCTTTGTCCGGCTACCCGCGCGAATCGCGAGGCCCTTTTGGCAATCTAACTGCCCCACCGTGCGCACGCGGAAACCCAAACGCGCGAGACGCGGTGTCAGCCCGCCTGTAGAGCAGTAATGGCCGCCACCAGTGCGATGTCAGCCGGCTCAGCGCCACGCGAGAGATCGCTGCATGGACGCCGCATTCCCTGCAGAATCGGACCGATTGCCATACAACTGCCCAGGCGCTGCACGAGTTTGTATGCGAGGTTGCCGGCGTCCAGTGAGGGAAATACCAAGACATTGGCCCGGCCGGCCACGGAACTGCCCGGTGCTTTCCGCAGCGCAACTGATTCAATCAGCGCCGCGTCGCCTTGCAGTTCGCCATCGACGTTCAGCTCAGGCGCTTCGGATGCCAATATCGCACGCGCCTCGCGCACCTTGTCGACTGACGGGCCCTCGGCGCTGCCAATGGTGCTGTATGACAGCAGCGCAACACAGGGTTCGTCGCGAACGATTCGTTTACGATCGGCGGCCGCCGCAATCGCAATGTCGCACAGTTGACGGGCGGTCGGATCGGGTACTACCGCGCAATCGGTAAAGGTCAACACTTCGGCGCCGCGATCGCGAAAGTTGCTGACGAGCATGTAGAACGCACTGGAGACGGTGCGCACGCCAGGCGCGGTTCCAACGGTCCACAGTGCTGCGCGGACAACATCACCGGTGGTGTGCACAGCGCCAGCTACACATCCGTCCGCTTCGCCAAGGGCCACCAGGCCGTCCGCGAAATACAGGGGCTGCCGGGCGAGCGCCAGCGCCTCGTCCTCGGTGAGTCCTTTCGCGGCGCGGCGCGTGTGCAACAATTCCGCGATACGTGTGAGCCGAGCGTCGGCGGTGGGAATGATGCGTTCGATACCCGCCACATCTTCACCTTCTCCCACCAATACGCTGGTGACGGTTTGCTGCTCCTGCAGTGTGCGCACAGCCCGCACGGTGCGCGGATCGTCGGTTTCAGGAAACACTATCGTGCGCGGATTGGCGGCCGCGCGCTGCAACACCGACAGTGCAAAAGCTTTTCCAGTCTCAGAGGTCGGCAACGCTTAACCTTTCGTTTTGAATCGTTCCACCAGCGCGTGCGCAACCGCCGGGTGCACGAGGGCTGACACATCACCACCAAAACGCGCAACTTCACGCACCAGTGATGAACTGACGTACGCCGTTTCGACCGATGGCGTCATGAAGACCGTTTCAAGCGCTGGATACAGCTTGCGGTTCATGTGTGCCATTTGCGATTCGCTCTCGCAATCGTTCACGCCACGAACGCCGCGAATATTGATGGTGGCGCCAATGTCACGTGCAAAGTCCACCAACAACCCGGCAAATGTCTGCACTTCCACACGGGGTTCGTCGAGCAGGGCTTCGCGAATAAACGCGACGCGTTCCTCAGTCGAGAACAACGGCGTCTTGTTGATGTTGATGGCCACGGCGACCACGACGCGATCGGCAAACACCAGCGACCGACGAATGAGATCCTCGTGACCGTGCGTCAGAGGATCGAACGATCCCGGGTAGAGCGCCACGCGGTTGGTGGGTGTCATCGGAAGAATGTGATGGCGGTGATTCCATAACGACGCCGGTCGGATCCGCCCGGAAGCTGCACACTCGCGGCGTGTTCGATACCCAACAAATGAGCGAACGGCACCTTGAGCCACTGTTCGGCCAACTTGACCGCGATGTCGGAGTCGTAGGGCGGGTCGGCAAACGCGATATCGTAGGCGCCTTCGGTGAGTGACGACACGAAGTGCTCGGCCGTTTCGCGGTGCAAGACCGCAGTTGTGCCAGCGCCCAGGAACTCGATATTCGCTTGCAGCAGCGGCAGCACCGTCCGCGACTTCTCAACAAAATCGCACGACGCCGCGCCGCGTGAGAGTGCCTCCAATCCCAGTGCCCCGCTGCCTGCGCACAAGTCAACAACGCGCGCATCGGGGAGTTCGGGGTGCACGATGCTCATCCACGACTCGCGAACGCGATCACCCGTGGGTCGAACCACGTGTCCTGGCGGCGCTGTAATGTTGCGGCCACGCCATTTTCCAGAAATGATGCGCATATCCGTTACGGGCGAAGGTCAGCGAGTTTGAGCTGCAGGCGCGACACGCCGCGATACTCTTCGCGTTCAAGACGAAAGGCGACATCGACCGGACGGCTGATGTGCAAGTTGCTGTAGTGGCTGCCCATGCCCCAACCGATGGCGTCGAGCGTGCCGGAAGGGGCGCACAGCGCGAGTTTGACACCGTCGGTTCCAACGCGTCGTGGCGCCGAGGCCAGGCGCACATTAGTGGCTGCAAACATCGGTGCCGGATTGCCCATGCCAAATGGTTCGAAGTGTCGCACCAGTCCCTCCAGCTCGGCGCCGACGGAATCCAGCGACAGCTCAAGGTCGACGCGCACTTCGGGCACGAGATCATCCAGCGTGAGACATTCGCGCGCGACTTCGTCGAACTGTTCGCGAAAGGCCGGCAGTTTGTTCGCGTCCATCGTCAGGCCTGCTGCGGCGCGGTGCCCACCAAACCGCATGAAGTGCGATTTGCAGGACGACAGCGCGGCGTGCAGATCGAACGCCGAGATGGATCGGCCGGAGCCTTTGCCGATTTCATTTTCGACTGCCACCATCACGGCTGGGCGAGCGGTCTGCTCGACTATGCGGGACGCGACAATACCAATGACGCCCGCATGCCAACCCTCGTTCGACAACACGAACGCGTAGCGATCACGCATGCCTGGCGCGTCCAGTTGTTTCATCGCGTCATCGAGCACCACACGATCCATTTGCTGGCGGCGCTGATTCAGTTCTTCCAGATCGCGCGCGATTCCGTTCGCTTCGCTCTCGGTGGTGCACAGCAACAGCTTGAGTCCGAGGTTCGCATCGGCAATGCGACCAGCGGCATTCAGTCGGGGCGCGAGCACAAATCCGACACGTCCCGCCGTCAGTGTTTTCGCATCGAGTCCGGACGAACGCATCAACGCGCGCAGGCCGGGATGCTCTGTGTCGGCCAGCAATTTGAGCCCGTACCGCACCAACACGCGATTCTCACCGCGCAGTGGTGCGACGTCGGCAATGGTCGCGAGCGCCACGAGATCCAACTGACGGTGCGCTATATTACGCGACACACCAAACGCATCACACAGCGCGAGCGCGACCTTGTAAATCACGCCGACAGCGGCAAGATCCTTGTCGCTCTCCGTGCACTCCGGTCGTCGCGGATTACAAATTGCGTACGCTTCGGGCAGTGGGCCGCCTGGCAAGTGATGGTCGGTGATGATGACGTCGATGCCACTGTTCATCAACGACGAAACGGCCGCGTGTGCCGACGTGCCGCAATCACAAGTAACAATGAGCGTCGCCCCGGCCTTCTTTGCGGCAAGCACGCCGGCGTCACCGAGGTCGTATCCATCGGTGAGACGATTGGGAACAAACGCGATCACCTTCTGGGCGCCCAGATCGCGCAACACTCGCACCAGCAATGACGTGGAGCACATGCCATCGACGTCGTAATCGCCGTGCACGAATATCGTTTCCTGAGCGCGCACGGCATCGGCCATACGAGCAACGGCGCGATCAAGATCGAACATCGCACCGGGCGCGCCCAGATGTTCAAGGCGCGGACGCAGGTATCGCTTGACCGCTTCCGGTTCACTCAGTCCACGCGAAATGAGCAGTCGACAAACCGGCTCGGGCAACGACAACGTGTGGGCCAGTTCCTGCACGCGCGAACACTCCGGTTCGGGAACCGGCGTCCAGCGAGCAGGAGGTCGATGCGTCGACAAAATCAGGTAGCCGCGGGGGCGGTTACGGCCGCTTCGAAATACAACAACACGCCGCAGCCTTCACACGTTTCAATAATTTGCCCAGACGTCAACGCTGGCCGCCGCTGCATTGAAACCGCCGTGTCGCACTGGCCGCACGAGAAGTTGCGCAGCGCAAAAACGGCCTGCCCTTTACGACGCGTATTCATCCGGTCGTACCGTGCCAACAACTGTGCACTGATTTTCGTCGCGGATGCGGCGCGTTTCGCTTGCGCATCCGCGACACGTTTGCCAAAACCGGCGCGTTCAATCTCAAGGGCTTTGCGCGCTTCGACCTGCTCGAGATCCATCGTATCGGCCGCGTCTTTTGCCGCAGCCGCAGCGCTCCGCAAATCACTCAGGCGACGACTGAGCGCGAGCAATTCACTTTCGTCTTCCGCCACCACTTTCTTGGCGCTTTCGACTTGCGCCATGGCGGCCGTCGCTTCGCGTAGTTTCTGCGCCTGATTCAGCGTGTTGAGATTTTTCTCGTGTCGGTCACGATGTTCGGCAACGCGAAGTTCCAGCGACCGCTGCCGTTCGGACTCGCGAGCAAGCGTCGTCGCAGCCTTGGCGCTCTCCTCGTGCGCGCGTAGCCGCGCTTTGTCGAGCGATTGAATTCGCGGATTGAGTGAAGCCATTTCCGCCTCAATCGCGCGAACGGCCTCATCGTCGTCTTGCAGCGCCAACAAGTTCTGGAGTTCCGGATGCACTCAACCTCCTGCGTGAGACGGGAAACCTTCACTAATTCCGTTTGAAATCGATGCGGAGAATCGAGAGTGCGGCGTTGCGTTCCAGCGTCAAGCTTCGGTGCAGAACTTGCAACTCTTCGACACGTTCAGGTGGAGCAATGCGAATTTCGTCTGCTACCATACCGATGCGTAACTTAATCGCCTTGGCTCGCAGGTTTCTCGAAACAAGCCGTACGTCGATAGCCTCGTCGCTCATGGAACCGAGCTTGTCCAGCAGCTGTGCCAGGATATTCCGTTCTATATCCGGAAGCTCCCCTGCAATATCATCCCAGTCAGCGTCTAACCCCAGTGCCAAAATCACGCTGAAGATCTCACGATAATGCTCGTTCAGAAGCGATTCTGGGGGGTTTTCGATGGCGATGTCTCGTGCTCTGGAGCGATTCTGCACAATGGCGAGGAGCAGCTGTCGCTCGGCGGGGTGCTTGATTGACCCTCGCGGCGGTACAAATGAGGTTCTCCACTGTGGGTCAAGGTTTCGAAACTTTCGCCCCTTCCATTCGCCCTTTGCTTGGCGAACCGCAGCTGGTTTGCTTGGCGGATACGGATCCGCCTCACGAGCGCTCAGAGAGGCTTGGTCGCTATCGAAATCGGCATCGCCTTGCCGATCCGGTTCGTTACGAGAAAATCGACCCCGACGCGAAACGTTCTCTGGCGCCTCCGCCTCCTTCAGCAACACGGCTTTGTCGAGATGCGTTTTCTCCGCCAGTCGCGTGAGATACATCTCCTTGGTGAGCGGATCTTTCGCGGCGCGAATAGTTGGCAGCAACAGATCAATCGCAACGCGCTGTTTGCTGATGTCGCCAAACATGCCTTTGCGTTCAACCAACTGTACCTGTCGGTCGAACAGATCCATCGCCTGTTCCATTTGTGTTTCCAGACCGGCGCGACCGTTGGATCGCACATAGGTGTCCGGGTCTTCGCCAGTGGGCAAACTCACAACACGCACCGCCGCGCCCTGGCGCAGCAACGCGAGCCCGGACTTGAACGTCGCAGTTTGCCCCGCCTTGTCGCTGTCATACAGCAAAAAGATTTCCGACGAATACCTCACGATGAGTTTCGCCTGCTCTTCTGTCAACGCGGTGCCCAACGGTGCAACAACGGGTTCAATGCCAGACAAAGCAATGCGAATGGCATCCATGTACCCTTCCACCACAATCGCGCGGCGCTCGCGACGCATCGCGTGTTTGGCCGAGTGCATGCCGTAGAGTGTTTCGCCTTTGTGATAGACGTCCGACGCCGCGCTGTTGAGATATTTGGGCGTCGCGTCACCCATCGCGCGCCCACCAAACGCGACGTAATTGCCGCGATCATCAACGATCGGGAACATGACGCGATCGCGAAAACTAATGCGTGCATCACGACCGTCGGCCGCGGGTTTCAAAATGCCGGCTTCAATCTGCCGGTCGTCGTTGAATCCCAGGGAGTGCAAGTATTTGCGTAGCGCCTGATCGTCGCGCGGCGAATAGCCAAGTTCGAAGCGCTCGATAGCCGCCGCATCGATTTCGCGATTCGTGAGATACTGCAATGCCTCGCCTCCTACAGCCGGATCTTGCAGCTGCGCACGAAACCACTGTGCCGACGACGCGAGGACTTCCCAATGTTTCGCATTCGGATCGACCGCCTGTGGTCGCGATGGCGTGTCGATCACCTCAATGCCGGCCTTCTCACCAACAAACTTCACGGCGGACGTGAAATCCATGCTCAACTTCTTCTGCACGAACTTGATCACGTCACCGCTTTCGTGACACACGAAACAGTTGTAGAAGCCCTTGCCCGGCACGACGGCAAAGTTCGGGCCCTTGCCATTGTGAAATGGACAAGGCCCGCGGTAATCTGCACCCGTTTTTTTGAGTTTGACCCATTCTCCTATAATCTGCACAATGTCGGCAGCGTCACGTACGCGTTCGAGAGTCTCGTCAGAGATCACGGGGCTATCTCAGCTCGGCAACCGTAGCACCAGCGCCACCTTCGTTCCAGGCACCCATACGTACTCCCGAGACGCGCGTATCTTTGCGCAACATCTCGGTGATGCGTGCGCGCAGAGCACCCGTGCCTTTGCCGTGAATAATGCGCAGCTGATGCAGGTCGGCGGCAATCGCGGCATCGAGTGCCGTCAGCACGAAATCGTCCGCTTCGTCTACACGCATGCCGCGTACATCAATTTCCGTCTTCGCGTCGAGCTCCGGCTGATCACCCATCAACGAAACTTTGACCGCAGGTGGTGGCGGCGCTGCCGTTCGCGTGAGCGAAGAAACTGGTACCGACAGCGTCAGCGAACCAACAGCGACGCGCGCTTCTTTGCCACGCACTGACACAATGCGCCCAAGCTTTCCGCCCAACGTTCCCACCAGCACCGAATCGCCTTCGCCAAGAGCATCGCCCGCTTTCGGCTTGCGACTCGTAAACGCCGCGGCTGCTTCGGCAATTTCATCGGCGGTCGATGTGAGTTGCTGCATCTTGAATTTCGCAGCACTGCGCGCGGCATCGCGTTTCACTTTCTCTTCGACCTTCTCAACGGCCACGCCTTGTGCAGCGGCGGCTTCTTCGATTGCGCGCCGAGCAGCACGAGCCGCGTGCTCCATCGTTTCGGCCGACGCAGCAGCAGTCGCCTCGGCGCGCACTGCCGCAATCGCACGCTCAACTTCCGCGCGCGCCTCGAGCAAATACCGACGAGACTCTTCCCGCGCTTTGCGTTCGAGCTCACCCTCGCGCGCTCGCACCTTGATTTCGCGATCGGTAACCGTCGCCATCCGGGCACGCGTTTTGTCGGAGTTTACCGACATCAACGCTTCGCGATCCGTCAGCGCGGCTTCGCGTGATTCGAGATCCGCCAATAGAATCGCCACATCGCGCTCACCTTTGGGCAACCGATTCTCGGCGTTGTTCAACACGTCTTCCGGCAGCAACAGACGGCGCGCAATGCTCAATCCATACGACCGGCCCGGCACGCCCTTCAGCAGGCGATAGGTTGGTGCGAGCTGCACGCTGTCAAACTGCAGTGACGCGTTCACCACACCCGCTACTTCCGTCGCCAGCAACTTGAGTTGCCCCAGGTGCGTTGTTGCGAGCGTCAAAGTGCCGCGGCTCGTGAGCTGTTCGAGAATGGCTCCACCAAGGGCGGCACCTTCGGCCGGATCGGTGCCTGACCCCAATTCGTCTATCAAAACCAACGACTGCGCTGTGGCCGAACGGAGAATTTCGCCGAGGTTTTTGACGTGCGCGCTGAACGTCGAAAGACTGGCTTCGATGCTCTGCTCGTCGCCGACATCCGCAAACATGTCGTCAAAAATGGGCAGACGACTTTCCGGACCAACTGGCGCTGGAATTCCCGACTGCGCCATTGCTGCAATCAGGCCCAGCGCCTTGAGCAAGACAGTCTTGCCACCGGTATTCGGCCCTGACACCAACAAAGTGCGTTCGCTTGACGACATCGTGAGATCAAACGGCACCACGCTCACGCCTTTCGCCATGAGCAAGGGGTGGCGAGCGTCGACGAGGCTCAGGCCATCGTCCGCCCCGCCAAACGCAAGTTGGCCGCACATCGCTTCGATCGAGTAGCGCGCGCGTGCATACAGTGAATCAAGCGCCACCAGCGCGCGATAGGCCGCCTGCATCTGTTCGTGATAGGGGCGCAGCCCATCGCTCAGTTCACGCAATACCGCTTCAACTTCGCGCTGCTCCTCGGCTTCAAGTTCACGCACGCGATTGCCGAATTCGACAGCCGCTGGCGGTTCCACAAAAATGGTTTCGCCAGTGCCCGAGCTGTCGTGTACAATGCCGCCCACGTAGCCCTTGCCGCCGCGACGCATGGGCATGACCCAACGCCCGTTGCGGATAGTTACCGATGCGTCAGAAACCTGATGGTGTGATTCCAGCTTCGACATTTCGCGCTCGAGCAACTTCACCAACTCGCCTTCCGTGCGACGCAAGTCTTTCCGTACGCGACGCAATCCTGGCGACGCATCGTCCTTGACCGTGCCGTCGTCGGCAATTGCACGATGAATCGCGTCTTCTTGGCCTCGCAGCTCAATCAGGTCGCTGCCAACATCCGCGAGAATCGCTTTAACAACCGCCGGCCGGCGCGGATCGTTCAACGCCGCGCGTTGAAGTCGAGACGAACGCAGCAGGATGGCGGCTTGAATCATTTCGAGCGCACTCCATGTCAACCCTGCAATGCGAAGGCGATTAAGCGGCTGTTCGAGATCTGGAATGGCTTCAGTCGGCCACGTCAAATCTGACTGCACCATCGTGCGCATGGCGTTTACGCGTTGATGCTCCGCGACCACCGCATCGCGATCGGTCGATGGCACACGTGCGCGTACTGCGGCCGCACCCGGAGAAGAGTTTGCGCGGCCCGCTACATGCGCCAGCAGGCGCGGAAATTCGAGTATACCCAGTGCGTGTCCGTTCATACCTACGAAATCACTTCCCTGCGGCCAGCACCTCGCGGGCCAGCGCGTTAATCGTACCGCCGTCCGCTTTCCCCTTGAATTGCGGCATCACTTTCGCCATCACTGCACCAACGTTCGCAGCACCGCTGGCAACCGCTGCAACAATCGCCGCGCGCAATTCGTCCGTGTTGACCTGCGGTGGCAGATAGTGCTCGAGTGACGAAGCTTCGGCTTGCTCTTTCGCGGCGAGGTCGGCGCGATTCGCCTTTTCGTACACCGTCACCGCTTCCTTGCGCCGCTTGATTGCCTTGCGCACAACGTCGATGGCGTCGTCATCGTTGATGTCGCGGCGCAATTCGATTTCCTTGTTCTTGACTTCGGAAATCAGCATACCCAACAACACCACGAGATCCTTGTCGCCCGAACGTCGGGCGTTGGCCTGGTCAGCTTGCAGCCGCGGAAGCATGGTGCTTCCCGCAGAAGGTGAATCGGTCACGGTAGAGCTGCGAGGCAGCGGGTTGGGGACGGGAAAGATACACTGCAACAGCCCTCCGGCTGAAGTCTGTTGTTCGGCCGTTAGGCTGCAGTCTGTTCTTGGGCCGCGTTCGGTTGCAGTTTGTTTTTCGGCCCTTCGGCTGCAGTCTGTTCTTCGGCCCTAAGGCTGCAGTCTGTTCTTCGGCCCTAAGGCTGCAGTCTGTTCTTCGGCCCCCCGGCTGCACCACCCATTCGGCCATTAGGCTCTTTCGGCTTCAGTTGTGGCTGCGTGATGAAGAGCTGGACAACACGCGCGCATCGCCGCGAACACTGATTCAATACCGTCGAAACCTCTGGGCGTTCGCGACGCAGAGGAAGTTATGACCCACTGAGCACGTTGATGCACATCAGCGTTGAACTCAGACGTCACCCCGCTACGAATCGTGCAGTCGACGCGATTGCGAACTGTGAATTCGATCGAGGAGCAACTTCAACAGACTTCACCGAAGTGTGCCGTGGAGAGTTGTTCGAATGGCTTTCCATTGAATTCGCGTCAACCGGAGGTCGATAACGTGCGCTCTTCTTGAGTTATCCTTGTGATCCCTCAATTTACATCATGCGGTTTTCAATCGAACAATAAAAGAGTTAACTTTCGGTGCCAGCGCGGATACTGAGCTTGATGCGCGTATGAAGCCAGTTACTTCCCACCCGGCGATGAGGAGTGTCATGTTGCAAATGTATAGTCGGTCCGTGCTTCTGACATTCGGAGTTATCGTCGCATTCATGGTGGCTGCGCCCCGATTCGCGGACGGTCAGGCGCGAGCTCGAGCTGTTCGAATTCCCGATGCTCCTACCTGCCCGAGCTGTTCGGTCATCTTTCAGCCCATCGCGACACTTGGTGGAAGGGAGGGTCCGGGTGAGATCGATCGTGAGCCGCTCGTCATTCGCGAGGATGGGCTTGGGCGATTTTGGCTGTTGCCCGGGGCCAACGAGATGCCGCGTGTTTATAGCGCCGAAGGCGCCTACGTCGGAACCGTTGGGCGGCCAGGCGCGGGCCCGGGCGAGTTTGTAACTCCCGCCTCGTTGATGCCACTACCCGGCGATTCTATGCTGATCGTCGATGTTCGGTCGTCGCGTGCCACGGTTGTCGGCGCGGACCTCAAGCCGCGCCGAACCATGGTCTACCCGCGGGATGTCGAGCCTGAACTCGCGCTGGAGTGGCCGCGCTCCGTGATGCTGCAGGGATGGATTCCGACTCCTGAACAGGCCGGTCTGCAACTGCATCGCGTCTCCCTCGCCGAGCGCGACCCCAAATTTCTCCGCTCGGTCTCGCCGGATTCGTCCCAATGGCGTAGCCCGTTTGACTGGCCGTCTGTTGTCCGCGCCGTTGCCGGACGATCGGGATTTTGGAGCTACAACTTGTATCGATATCGCTTCACCCACTGGTCGGCCGACGGGAACATGATCGCCGATTTTGAGCGCGATGCCCCGTGGTTTCCACGCAAGGACAAGGTGATCCCTATTGGGAATACCGAAACTCCGCCGGTTCCGAATCTCGTTCGGGTGATTCCCGGAGATGAACAGCGAATCTGGACCATCGTAAATGTGCCGTCTCCCAGCTGGCAGCGCGCGTGGGAGCGAGTCGCCAAGGGAAGTGGGGACATATCTGTGAACAGCATCGCGTTTGAAGATCTCTTTCATTCCGTTGTCGAGGAGATCGATTTAAAGTCAGCTCGAGTGCTGAGTCGAACACGCACTGAAAAATGGATCATTGCAGCATTTGATGGTGGTCGAGTCGCAGCGTATGAAGTCGATCCCCGAGGAATACCGCGCATTGTTATCTACGCGTTGGTACGCCGGCGCTAGACCGCCTCTACTGACGGAGCACGAACATGCGACATGGAGCATGCACCACACACCACATCGGTGCGGAATGTGGCATTCACGCGCGGGTGTGTTGGCGAGACCGGCGCGCACACGATCTCGATGCGGGCGCGACTTGACGGGGGCAGGCCGTGCGCACTCGGCGGAACGCTTCGCGACGGTCGAACCGATGCTTGCGTATGCGCGGCCAAACAAACGCCTCGTTCATTTCGCGCTCCGCGTGCTCACGAAAGTCGATGGGCAACAAACATGTTTTGCTTTGCTCAGGTACGGCACAACTGCACTTCCACCAGTAGCAAACGCAACAATCTGAAATCGCAACTGACAGCTCAATCTGTTGCATCTCTGGATGCTGGCTAACTGCCGTTCCGCGACAGTCTGCTATTCCGCTTCGTTCCCCTGCAGTCTGTTGTTCGGCCGTTCCCCTGCAGTCTGTTGTTCGCCCGTTCCGCTGC
>Ga0105047_10000593_pt1 | contig 62371 bp, 64 predicted proteins | sample MAT04_FD_78384 | JGI IMG/M metagenome (GOLD analysis project Ga0105047, IMG submission 78384) | Freshwater microbial communities from Lake Fryxell liftoff mats and glacier meltwater in Antarctica - MAT-04 (megahit assembly) | ecosystem: Environmental > Aquatic > Freshwater > Ice > Liftoff... | reverse complement strand
GAGCCGCGACTTCGAGCCGGCAGCCTGCCCGGTGCCGCTGATGCGGTGACCGACCTCGCCGCCGGCGACCACCTGCATGCCGCCACGCCACCCAGCTGGCAGGTGGGCCGGCCTCGACGAGTTCCCGGAAACGCGTACCGGCCGTGCTGTACGAGGAGAGGGGGCGGTGCGGTCTTCTGGACGGGTCTTCCGTCAGGTCCGCCGCGCCTCGTCCTTCTCCGACCCGCCTTCCATCGCTCCGCGGCGGCCCGGAGCCAGGCGGTGCTCAGGGCACGGTCACCTGCCGCCCGACACTGTCTCCCGAAGGCTGGTCGCACGACACGCGAAGTTTGTCGCCTGTGGCTTCGGAGGCTTCGAGCGCCATCCACCCCTGCCGACGCGGATCTGGGGGTGCCGCATCGCGGATGGGTCGCTCCGGGGATGCCCTGCCGATTGCCGGCGACTGAGGTCATCCGCTCAGCCGGCGGGGCCGGCGTGCGCGGAGAAGGGACGGACGCCTCGCTCAAGAAGGGGGGACCGGCAGGGGTCGTTACGCAACGCGATCAACGCGTGATGCGCCTTGATGCCTGATCGCGATCGCCTTACGCCACGTTCGGCTTCCGCCCCGCCTTCGATCGTCGCGCAGGGGTCATCATGCCGACGTACCAGCCCTTCGGCGACTTCCGCACCGCGACCTCCACATCAGCGATCCTGGCTGCTCGGAGCAGGCGCGACCGGACCGTGGAGGCCTTCTCGCCATCCTCGAGCGAGACCTCGTAGACGAGGGACGCGTCGGTGATGCGTGACAGCTTGACGACGGCAGCGGCGAGTGCCGGGTCGGTGGCGCGAGTGGGTCTGGTTGCTGGCTTGGGGTCGAAGACGGAGGCATCGACGGGGCGGATCGTGGGCATCATGACTCCTCGGATCGGGGGATGGGTCGGTGCAGGTTCGATCGGGGCGGGTGGGGCCACGAGGCCGGAACCCTCGATCACCGCAGAGGCGATACAACCAGCTGCGAAGGCGGGAGCAGCTGGCCGACCCTGATGATGATATTCCGCCGCGGCGCAAAGCCCTCGTGGCAACGCATGGGCGTCGATGGCGCGATCATCGACAGTCATCCCTGTCCGTGACACGGCTTCCCGAAGTGACCGCCACCCGCGCACACTGCGCAGTCGAACCGCCGCGTGGATGCACATGCAGGATCGCGTCATCGGCTGGTCCCGCGGACCGGTCCCTCGTCGGCCTTGCGATGGTCCGAATCGGCGCTCAGGCGGTCGGCACGCAGAGCAAGGTCGCGTCCCCGGCGGCATGCAGCGCCGCCGATCAGCATCGACGCAGCGACGATCCACGACGGGAGGCGCAGGACGGTGTCACCCCCCGCGGGCAGGGTGGTGGGGAACCGGGCCAGCAGGAGCCGGGCGGCAAGGAGCATCGCCACGGTCGCGATGGCGCCGACGGGACGGCGCCTCGGTGTGCCGCCGGCGAGATCGCGGATGTTCGGTCGGTGGTGGTCCACGATCGATGCCCAGGCCGTGTCCGCCGCACGAACGCCGGCCCGAGGACGGCCAGCACCAGCAGGACCGCTGCCAGTGGACCCGAGATGGTCGGCACGATGACGCCCAGGAGACCCAACGCTCCCACCCCCGAGAGCAGCGCCAGGAGGTCGCGAAGCCGCGGGCGAGCGGACGCGAAGCCGGTGACCCGACCACGTCCGTCTCGTCCTCGACCATCGACTCCACCGTCCCGGTCATCGGTCCCTCGTGGATCCACGGCTGGCGCACCACCTGGATGTCCGCGCAGCAGGGCCAGATGTGACCGATCCAGGCCGCCTGGGATGAGCTGCACGCCGACGATGGACGCGCGACGCACCCTACAGCGTGGGCAGGTCCCGGCCGGTGGCCTTGGCGGTGGCCTTCTTCTCCGCCCAGGCGTTGAGGACCGTGTCCTTGTGGGGCCGGATGGGGCAGTGCTCGTCGCGATTGCGATCCTCATCGCAGTAACCCAGGGGCACGCACTTGGGGGCCAGGAAGGAGCCCAGGAACGGGCTCACCTTGAACACCTCGTGGCGCACCAGCTGGAACAGCCGTCGGATCTCCCACTGGGCCATGGTGCACAGCCGCAGGCCGCTCATGTGGATGAGCGCCCGCAGGTTGGCGGTCATGACCAGGTTGGTGCGCGTGGCGTTGGGCATCACGAAGCGCGCATCCTCGCCCGGGATGCCCGCGTCCAGCATCTCCTCGTAGAACGAGAGCGATCCCTGCATCTCGTCAAGGAACCGCTCTCGCAGGGCAGGGTCCGCGTCCGCGATGGTGCCGGGCACCATGTAGGACGGCTCCTTGTACTTGAGATAGCGCTGGGACTGCTGGTCGAACGCGAGGCCCGCCCGGTGACGCACCAGCTGGTGCGAGAGCGTGCGCGTGACGCCGCTGATGGCGAACGTGAACACGATGTGCTCGATCGTGCTGCCGTGGCCCGATTCGATCACCCGGCGGACCAGCTCCTGCTGCTTCTCCGGCGTCACCCGGCCGTCCGTAGCACGGTCGAAGATGTCCTGCGGATCCAGCTCCGAGTAGCACGTGCGGCACGCGGTATAGATGAGCGGCAGGTAGTACGACTCCGTGATCTCGCGCGTGGGGAAGAGCAGCGTCGCGCGCATCCCCAGGTCGCGGGTCGCGGGGCTGCGGGGCGTCGCGGACGGGGTTCGGACGGGGGTGCCGGGGGTGCTCACGGGGGCAGTGTAGTCGGCAGCGGTCGGCGCAGGGGTCGCGTCCAGACCAGCCACGCGCCGCCGGTCAGGGCCACGATGGTGACCATCACGTAGAGCGTCTCCACCGGCCCCACGACCGTGGCCAGGGCGCCCGCGATCAGCTGGGAGGTCGCCGTGGCCGCGGTCACCAGCGCGAAGTCCATGCTCAGCACGCGGCCACGCACCGCGTCGGGCGTCGAGCGCTGGAGCGCGTACGAGGACAGGAACCATTCCGATCCGCCACCCAGGTGCGCCGCGAACACACAGGCCGCCGCCGCCAGCAACCCCGGCGCTACCGGCAGCAGCGCGTAGGACACGATGAACACCACGACCGCGACGGAGATCGCGCGGATGATGGCCCGGTCGTCATCGCCCGCCCAGCGGCGCGCCGCGAACGGCCCGACGAGCGCGCCCAGACCGCGCGCCGCGTACAGGAGGCCGATGCCGATGTCGCCACCCCCGAACACGTCCCGCCCGAACACCGCGAGCAGCACCAGCACGCCCATGCCCGCGCCGAAGCTGGTCTTGGTCAGCAGGAACGCCCCGATCGCCCGGTTGCCGCGCACGAGCACCATGGTCTCCCTGATGGCGCTCCGGACCCCCGCGATACCCATGGGCACGACCGGCTCCGGCGGATCGCCCTCCGCGACGGTTGCGCGCGCCGCGCTGAACGACCGCCGCACGCTCAGGATGAGCAGCGCCGAGACCAGGAACGAGAACCCGTTGACGACGAACGCGATGTCGTTGCCCAGGGTCGCCGCGACCACGCCGCCGAGCGCGGCCCCCACGGCGACCATCGTGCCCCATGCCGACCCCATCAACGCGTTCGCCGTGGCGAGGTCCCGGGGCTCCACGAGGTTCGGCAGCGCCGCCGCGGACGCCGGCTCGAAGAAGGCCGCGCCCACCGATAGAAGCGTCACGCACAGCAGGCCGATCCAGAGCGTCTCCGCATCGCGCACGAACAGGAATCCGACGCAGACGACCACACGCGCCAGGTCCGCCGCGATCATCAGTCGCCGGCGGTCCAGTCGGTCGGCCACGGCGCCCGCGAACGGCGCCACGAGGAAGAAGGGGCCCGTCTGGAGGACCAGCACCAACGACGTGACCACGGTGGACCCGGTCAGATCCAGCGCCAGCCCCAGCAACGCGACCGTCGCGAACCAGTCGCCCGCGAAGCTGATCAGCTGCGCGACGTAGACCCGCGTGAAGTCCCGGTTGGACCGGAGCAGGCGCAGCGTCATCGAGTCATGCACCGGGCGCAGCGCCGATCAGTAGTCGTCGGCGCAGGACAGGAAGGAGCCGCAGCGGCAGATGAGCTTGCACGTGCGCTCTTCCATCCGCGCGCCGCAATCGGTGCACGTGAGGATGAGCACGCCGGGGTCGACCGCGAGGCGGTCGGTCGCCTGGGTCTCGCCGGCGTCGGGCAGGGGGTCGGGGTGGGGCAGCAGATCCAGGCGCGGCAGGTGGGCGAACCGGTCGGTCATGGCTCGCCCAGGAACGAGCGCAAGGCATCCACCGAGGCGGACAAGATGAGTTCGTCACCCGCGGCCAGGCGGCGGTCCCGCGGCGGGTGGGGATCAAGCTCATGCGGCCCGCGGACCAGCGCGAGCGTGAAGATGCCCCGGTCCGCGAGCTCGCTCACGGTGCGCCCGTCGAGCGCGCTGCCTGGCTCGATGCGCCGCTGCTCGATGGAGAACAGCACCTGGGCGGGGGACAGGGCGGCGTCGATGAAGTCCACCACCGCCGGTCGCGTCGCGAGCTCCGCGATGCGCCGCCCGGCCATCACGTAGGGCGACACGATGCGGTCGGCGCCGGCGTGCTGGAGCTTGGCCTCGGCGGAGGTGGCGGCCGCGCGGCCGACGATGAACAGGCCGGGGTTGAGCGTGCGCGCGGAGAGCACCACGTAGACGTTGTTGGCATCGGAGTCGATGGAGGCGACCAAGCCCGCCGCCCGCTCGATGCCCGCGAGGCGCAGGACCGCGTCGTCCGTGGCGTCCCCCTCCACGATGGAGTAGCCGTCCGCGCGCGCCCGCTCCACCGACTCCGGGTAGACGTCGAGGACCACGACCTCGCGCCCCGACTGGCGCAGCTCGCGGGCCACGGTGGAACCGACGCGCCCATAGCCGCACACGATGTAGTGGCCGGTCATCGCGTCCACGCGCTGCTGCATCCGCCTCTGCTCCCGTCGTCCGCTGGTCAGGTCCGCGACCACCGTCTCCGCCATGATGCCGACTCCGCCGAAGATGAGTGCGGCGCCGCTCAGCGCGCCCGCCATCGTGATCACGCGACCGACCTCATCGAGCTCGCGGACCTCCTTGTAGCCCACGGTCGTGAGCGTGATCACGGTCATGTACAGCGCATCCGAGAGGGACCAGCCGTCCCACAGGACGTACAGCGTCGTGAACAGCAGGATCGTGGCGACGACCAGCAGAAGCCACAGGCGCAGGTGGGACCGCGTGATGACCAGCCGCGCTCGCCAGCGCCGCGATAGCGGCGAGCCCGAGATCGAGGTGGGCTTGCGCGAGGGTCCCGACACGGCATCCAGTCTAGGTCCGCCCTGACGGCCGCGCGCTTCCCGTGGGCGTGCTACGTTCCCGCGTGCCAGCGCCCACCCCCCACCGCCCCCATCGTTCATCTCGCCGGCCGCGACCGCCGCCGGCGCCACCACAAGGAGCCCAGCATGGTCCTGCGCCGCCTGTTCGGTGGCGAGCCCAAAGCCGCCGAGCCGACCGCCGACGCGCCCCTGGCTCCCCGCTCGCCCAGCGCCGACCGGAACGAGACCCAGACGATCCGCCGGATCGTGGGCCAGCTGGAGGCGCTACCCATCGAGCAGCGGCGCTTCGTGGCTGGCTTCGCCTACATCCTGGGGCGCGCGGCCCACGCGGACCTGGTGTTCGGCCCGGAGGAGATCGTAGCCATCGAGAAGGCCGTGATGGACATCGGTGGGCTGCCTGAGGCGCAGGCCGTGCTGGTGGTGGAGATCGCCCGCAACCAGGCGGAACTCCATGGCGCCACGGAGGACTACCTGGTGACGCGCGAGTTCGCCCGCACGGCGACCCGCGAGGACCGCGAGAGGCTGCTGCGCGCGGCGTTCGCGATCGGGGCCGCGGACCAGACCATCACGTCCGTGGAGAGCGCCGAGCTCAATCAGATCGGCAAGGAGCTGGGCTTCGCGGACGCGGAGGTGGACGCCATCCGCAACGAGTACCGCGACTCGCTCTCGGTGGTCCAGGCGATGCGCCAGATGTCCGTCCACCAGGAGCTGGAAGGCGGAACGTCGGGGTCCTGATCGGGGCGCGGTCCGCCCGGTATGCGGACGGTATGATGCCCGCTGATGGGGAGAACTCGATCGACCGGTACCGCGGTCCTGCGACGTCCGCGGCGTGCCGTCCGGCGCTGGATCCGCGGGCGTCCCGTCGACCTCGCCGCGCCGGCAGCCTGGAGCCGGACCGTGGTGCTGCCGGACGGGCGCCTGCTGGGCTTCGACGACGTGGGCGACCCGCATGGGACGCCGCTGCTCTACTTCCATGGCTTCGGCAGCACCCGCCTCATCCGCCACCCGGACGACACGATCGCCGAGCGCCTGGGAATCCGGCTGCTGGCCATCGACCGCCCGGGGATCGGCCTCTCCACGTCACGCCCGGCGCGGCGCCTGCTGGACTTCGCGGGTGACGTGGGTGATCTCGCAGACACCCTGGGCCTGGAACGGTTCGGCATCGTGGGGTGGTCCGGCGGCGGGCCGTATGCGCTGGGCTGTGCCTGGGCGCTCGGCTCGCGCGTGACGCAGGTGGGGTTGATCTCCACGCCCGCACCGCTTGCGGGCACGGGGGCGTCGGACTACGCGACGCGCTTCCACCGGGCGTCCAGCCGGGCGGCGGACGTGGCGCCCTGGGCCGTTCGGCTCGCCATGTGGCGCTGGTCGCGGCAGCAGCGCAACGATCCCGCGCGCCATCTCGATGATGCGATCGCGGGCATGGTGGACGCGGACAAGGAGATCCTCGCGGACCCCCGATTCCGCGACGTCATGCTGCGCAACGCATCCGAGCTCTACCGCCAGGGCGGCCGCGGCCTGTACGACGAGGCGCTCATCATGGCGCGGCCGTGGGGCTTCCCCCTTGAGGGTATCGCCCGGCCGGTCCGCATCTGGCACGGCGAACTGGACCAGGCGGTACCCATCGGCATGGGCCGCCACCTGGCGCGCACCATCCCGACCGCGGATGCGACGTTCCTGGCCGGCGAGGCGCATCACTTGCTGTACGACCGTTGGGAGGAGATCCTGGGCGAGGTCGGCCGGCGCAGCCGGGACGACACCCGCCGCTGAGGAGCGTCCAGACAAGGCTGCGCCCCGGCTGCGGCGCGGCGCCGCCGGGGCGCAGGATGGAGGAACCGGCGCTCAGACCCGTCCGCGGGGGACGGTGTGCCAGTACGTCTTGTTGAACACGATCTTGCCCAGGTGCCAGATCCGGCCCGGCTTGGGCGGCTTCGGTGGGTGGTCGTAGTCGAAGCGCAGCAGCGTGCCCTTGCCATCGCCGATCTCGAAGAAGCACATCACCCGTCCGGTGTAGATGCTCTCCTTGCCCTTCGGCTCGTGGCCGAGGACGGCGGCTGTGACCCGCTCGGCGACGACCGGCGCCTCGAAGTGGGCGGTGGAGCCGGCCTTGGACAGCGGCAGATCCGTCGCGTCCCCCAGGGCCCAGATGTCGTCGTGGCCCTTGACGTTGAGCGTGCCATGGTCGGTCGGCAGCCAGCCGGCGCCCGGCGCGAGACCGGAGTCGATGACGACCTGGGCGCCCTTGTGCGGTGGCACCAGGATCAGCAGGTCGTACGGCAGCTCCTCGCCCTCCAGGCTGCCGATGCGCTTCGTCTCGGGGTCGATCGTCTCCACGTTGAAGAACGTGTGCAGCTCGATGCCCTTTGCCTCAAGGATCGGGGTCGCCATCTCGCTCACGCTCTCGATGGTGAACGCGCGTCCGATGGGCGAGCAATAGTGCAACTCGGCCTGTTCGCGGATGCCCCGCTCGCGCAGCTCCGCCTCGATCAGGAACGCGACCTCGAGGGGCGCCGGCGGGCACTTGTAAGGCATGCCCGCGATGCCGATCACGATCCTGCCGCCAGTGAAGGCGTCGAGCGCCACGCGCAGCGACGCTGCCGCTTCCGCGCTGTAGAAGTGGTGCGCCTCCTGCTCGAAGTGGGGGATCGCCTCGGGCACGATGCGCGACCCGGTCGCGAGCACCAGCTGGGTCCAGGGGAGCTCGCGGCCGTCCTCGAGGCGCACGACCTTCGCGGCGTCGTCGATGGCCGTGATGCGGCCGACCACCAGCTCCACCCGCGCATCGAGCAGCGAGCGTTCCGGGCGCTCGAGGTTCGACGCCCGCTCGCCGCCCATCGCGATGTACATGAAGCCGGGCTGGTAGACGTGGATGCCGGACTCGTCGACGACCGTGACGACAGCCTCACCCGCGGCGATGGCCTTCTTGAGCTTGCGGCTGATGAGATTCGCGACGAGCGTGCCACCCACGCCGCCGCCCAGGACCAGGACGCGCTTCATCACATCACCTCAGCGCATCTTCTCGACGATGATCTCGTCGTAGCCATCGCGCGTCTCGAGGGTGAGCAACGTGTGGCCCGCCTTCTCGATCCACTTGGGGATGTCCACCTTGGAGCCCTTGTCGCTCGACAGGACCGCGAGCACGTCGCCGACCTGGCTCTCGCGGATGCCGCGGATGAGCTCCATGAGGGGTCCGGGGCAGTAGCTGCCACGTGCGTCGATGGTGCGGGTGATCTGGTAGCCGGTGCTGGGTGCGGTCATCGGAGTGCTCCTTGATGGAGGGTGGGCGGTTGGGGTCAGATGAACAGCGAGGCCGTCCCGGGCTGGGTCATCAGCTCGATGACGGTGGCGGCGCCGGCGGGCTCGCCCAGGCCCTCGATCATGTCCTCGCGCTTGAGGCCGAACATGTCCATGGTCATCTGGCAGGGGATGAACTCGACGCCCAGCATCTGCGCCGCCTCGAGCAGCTCGGCCGGTGACGAGACGTTGTACTTCCTGCTCAGCTGGCCGATCATCCAGGGCCCCATGCCCAGGAAGTTCATCTTCGACAGCTTCAGGTGGTGGATGCCCGGCCGCTGCATCGCGGACAGCATCTTCTGCATCCAGCCGTCGCCGGTGATCCGCTTCTGGTCCTTCACGAACGGCAGCAGGCCCCAGAACGTGATGAACACGGAGCACTTGAGGCCGCTGGCGGCGGCCGTGGTGGACATGATCAGCGTGGGCATCATCCGGTCGTACTCGGAGCTCCAATTGATGATGACCAGCTGCTTCTGGGCGACCTCGGCGCTGCCCTGCGTCTCCGCGAGGGCAGCCACGATGGGTGGCGCGAAGGTCTCGTCGGGAGTGATGGCGGCGGAGGGAGTGATGGCGGGTGCGGTCATGGTCGACTGCCTTTCCTGCGGTCAGGCGCGGCGGATGATGAAGTGGAAGACGCCGTTCTCCTGCGTCTGCTCCACCAGCGTGTTGCCGGTGGAGCGGGTCCAGGCCGTGAAGTCCTTGAGCGATCCGGGGTCGGTCGCGAGGACCTCCACCAACTGGCCGGACGTGATGGTCTTCATCCGCTGCGCCGTCCTGACGATCGGCATGGGGCAGGAGAGGTTCCGTGCGTCGACCGTGGCGGTGACGTTCTGGGTGGTCATGGAGCGTGCCTCCTTGTCGGGCGCTAGATGAAGACGATCTGGCCGCTGCCGGTCGCGAGGTAGAAGGCGGTCACGCCCTCCACGCCGTCGACGAGCGGATCGAGGTCGGACTCCTCGAGCTGCAGCAGGTCCATGGACAGCGAGCAGGCCTGGATCTCCACCCCGCCCAGGTCCTTCGCCTGCCGGAGCGTCTCCGCCCAGCCGGCCTGGCCGGCGGCGCGCAGCGCATCGACCGCCGCGCGACCGGCGGTGCCGGCCTCCGCGGCCAGGCCGTGATCGACATCCGTGCGGCCCTTGCGGAACGCGTCGAGCGCCCAGTACTGGAGGAAGACGTGGACCGGGCGACCCAGCGCTGCGGCGCCAGCCGTGAGCACGGCGGCGGCATTGAGCTTGTCGTCGGTGCCGGAGAAGAGCACCAGGGAGAGCGGCTGCTCGTCCATCATCGGGACCTCGGCAGGGGAGCGACCGGCTCCCGCGCGGACCGGGTCGAAGGGGCGGCGTCGGCCGCGTCGCCGTTGACGCGTGCGGCCAGGTCGGCCATGCGCGTGAGACGGCGACGCATCACGCGCGCCATCTGCTCGCAGGCGACGATCACGTCGGGATCGGCCAGGCGATAGAGCACCTCACGACCGTCGCGCTCGGCCTCCACCAGTCCGGCGGCCCGCATCACCGACAGGTGTTGCGAGGCGTTCGGCTGGGAGATGTCCAGCTCACGGGCAAGATGGTTGACCCCACGCGGCTCGTCCGCCAGGAGGTGGAGGATCGCGATGCGCAGTGGGTGCGACAGCGTCCGACAGATCTCGGCCTGGAGCTCGTGGATGGGGTCCATGACCGTAGCATCGACGCATGCGCAGATGCGCATGAGTGCCTGCGGGCACCCGTTGGGTGGGCCGGATGGCCCGGCGGACCCGAGCCGATCAGCCGCCCAGAAGGGCCGCAGCGTCGCGCGCGATGACGAGATCCTCGCGTGCCCCGATGCGCAGCACGGCGACTGCGACGCCACCAGGGGTGAGCACCGCGTCGCCGTCCGCGTCGTCGAGCAGAGGCCCTCCGATACGCAGCGCACCGAGGCGCGCGACGACCGCCTGCCGCACGACCGCGGAGGCCTCGCCGATGCCGCCCGTGAACACCACGGCCTCCAGGATGGGCAGCGAGGTCGCCGAAGCGGCTATGGCGGCCGCGACCCGCCGCACGAACATCGCGAGCGCCAGCGTCGACCGCGCGTCGCCCACGCCGGCGCCTGCGACGACGGCGCGCATATCCGCTGTGCCCGCGACCGCGAGCAGCCCGGAGCGATGGTCGAGGGCGTCGCCCAGCTCGGCCACCGTCAAGCGCCCCTCGGCCAGCAACCGGACGATGATCCCGGGGTCCACCGATCCGGCGCGCGTGCCCATCATCAGGCCTTCGAGTGGCGTCCAGCCCATGCTCGTTTCCACCGACCGGCCGCCCTGGACCGCGGTCACCGAGCAGCCGGACCCGAGATGCGCGACGACGAGGCCGAGCGTCCCGGCGGGTCGGCCCAGGAGCTCCGCGGCGCGGCCGGCCGACCACGCCACGGAGAGCCCGTGGAAACCGTAGCGGCGGACACCCCAGCGGTCGTGCCACTCGCGGGGGAGGGGATAGCGCCACGCCGCCTCCGGCAGTGTCGCGTGGAACGCCGTGTCGAAGCAGGCGATGTGCGGCACGTCCGGGAGCGTCGCACGGCCCGCCTCGATCGCCTCCAGCGCGACCCCGTTGTGGAGCGGCGCCAGGGGTTGCAACGCGCGGATGCCATCGAGAACCGTGTCGTCGACCAGGGTGGGTGCGGTGAAGCGCGACCCGCCGTGGACCACGCGATGGCCCACCGCATCGATGGGACGGTCCTCACCGGTGGCCGCGCGCAGGCCCGCGACGAGCCCCGCGATGCGGCCGGATCGGTCCGTGACCTGCGTGGAGTCGGATCCCCACGCGATCTCGGCTCGCGCGAGCGTGCGGCCGGGCGGCTCGACAAGGGCTCCCTTGAGCGAGCTGGAACCCGCATTGAGGACGAGGATGCGCATGGCCCGCTCAGGGTAGCCGACGGGTCACCGGCCTTACCGATCGGGGCGCCCGGACGACGCCCCCGTCAGGCGATCGGCTCCACGGACCGTGCGAGCGGCGTGCCTGCGCGCACGATGAGCACCGAGCAGTGGGCGTGGGTGAGCACGTTGCGCGCGACGCTGCCCATCACCAGCCGGTCCAGGCCGGTGCGGCCATGGGTGCCGAGGGCGATGAGGTCGATTCCCTTGGCCTCCGCCTCCTGCACCACCGCCCGCGCGGGATCACCCGTCCGCACGCTCCATGTCGTGGCCCGCCCCAGGTGGCCGAGCCGATCCGCGGCGGATCGGGCAACCTCCTCATGATGCAGGCGCGATGTCTCGAGGGCCCTGCCGTAGACCTCCAAGGAGCGGCCCATCGTGGATGGCGCGAGCGTATCCGCGCTCGGCTCGTGGGTGCGCACGACGCTCAGGACCTCCACCGGCAGTGACGCCAGCGGCGGCATCCCCGCCACGAGGTCCTCGGCGGCGCGCGCCAGCATCGATCCGTCGTGCGCGAGCAGGATGCGACTCACGCTCGAGCCGCGTGCCACGAGCACCGGACACGGCGCATGGTCCACCACCTCCGCCGAGACCGACCCAAGGAGCATCGTCCGGAAGGGCCCCTGACCGCGGTTGCCGACCACGATCATGTCCGCGCCCATCTCCGACGCCTGGTCCACGATGGCGGCGGACGGTCGGCCGAGCAAGACCTGGCGCTCGATCGTGGCACCCGTGGCGGCGAGCGTGGCTTCGGCGTCGATGAGGACCATGTCCAGCTCGTCGAGGAGCGAGGACTCCAGGTCGGCCAGTCCGTAGCTGGTCATCGTGGCCCAGGGACCGGCCAGCCGGACCGTGTCCAGGGTGGTGACGATGCGGATGGTGGTGCCGGGTTGCCAAGCCAGACCGGCGACCAGCTGGACCGCCACGCTCGATGCGTCGGACCCATCCGTGGCGAGCAGGACCTTCATGGAATGCCTCCTTGTCACTGACCATCGTGCGACACCGCGGACGTGCAGGGCATGTGCCCGATGGCCCGTTGCGAGGTGACGGCGACGCGCCGTCCGGCCCTACGGTGCGGTGCTGGTGGCCGCGGACGGCACCGGCGCCGCGGACGGCACCGGCGCCGCGGACGGCGGTGCAGGGGTCACGAGTGCGGCCTCCGACTCGATCAGCGCTGCAAGCTCGTCCCAGGTGGGCAGCCCGGGCCGAACCGTGCCGTTGACGACGACGGTCGGCGTCGAATCGATGCCCAACGCCTGGCCGGCGGCGGTCTCCTGCTCCACGGCGTCGATCAGCGCCGGATCATCGAGCAGGGCGATGAAAGAGGCCCTGTCGAGCCCGATCGTCTCGGCCATCGCGCCCAGCCGTTCGCGCGAGAAAGCGCCCTGGTTCTCGCCATCCTGGTTCTCGTAGACGATGGCGTTGAAGTCCCAGAACCTTCCGGCGAGCTGATCCGCCGCCCGCATGCCGACCGCGGCATCCTGCGACTCGGGGCCGATGAACACGAAGTCACGGTAGGTGAAGCGGACCGTGCCGTCCTTGACATACGACGCGATGAGCAGCGGTTCCAGCTCCCGCGTGAACCGACCGCACACCGGGCACTGCGGGTCCTCGAACACCTCCAGCTGTACCGGTGCGTCCGGGTCACCCAGGCTCCGACCATCGCGCAGCTCGTCGGCGATGGCGACCGGTGGGGTCTGGATCGGAGCGCCCGAAGGTGTCGACCCGCCCAGTGCAAGCACCGCGATGACCGCGATGCCCACCGCGACGGCGGCCAGGCTGATGAGCAGGACCGGGGATCGCCAGGGCGGCGTGGACGCGGACGTGACGGCCGTGGCCTTGTTCGTGCCGCGCTCCGCGGCGCGTCGTTCCCTGCGGGTGGGGGGCGTCTGCCCACGCTGTGTCATCGCTCTCCTGCCATGCTGCGGGTCGCTCCATCCTGCGCCATCCTGCCGGTCGCGCCGGAACAGGTCGCTGGTCACCACCAGCCATGCCCGGCGGCGCCGTCCTCGGCAGGATGGCGGGGTCGGCTCGATCGCGGATGGGACCCTCGGCACCCACTGGCGGTCCGGATGGCCCGTCGGGACGCGCGAGGCCGCGCATCCATCACATGAAGTGCAGGACCCGCGCGGCCGCGGTCAGCTCGTCCCGGAAGTCCGGATGGGCGATGGCGATGAGCGCCCGTGCCCGCTGGGCGACGCTGCGCCCGTGCAGCTCGGCCACGCCCCACTCGGTGACCACCGTCTGCACGTGACCACGCGAGGTGACCACGCCGGCGCCCTCCTTGAGGAACGGCGCGATGCGGCTCTGGCGCCCACCCATCGCCGTCGAGGGCAGGGCGATGACCGCCCGCCCGTCCTCCGCCAGCGAGGCGCCGCGCACGAAGTCCATCTGGCCGCCGATGCCCGAGTACATCCGGGTGCCGATCGAATCGGCGCAGACCTGGCCCGTGAGGTCGATCTCGATGGCGGAGTTGATGGCGGTCATGCGCCGCAGACGTCGGATGACCGCGGTGTCGTTGGTGTAGTCCACGGGGCGCATCTCGACCATCGGGTTGTCATCCACGAAATCGTACAGGCGCTGCGTGCCCATCATGAACGCGGTCACGATCTTGCCCCGGTTGATCTCCTTCCGGCGGCCCGTCACGGCGCCCGACTCGACCAGCTCCACGAGCACGTCCGTGAACATCTCGGTGTGGATGCCCAGGTCCTTCTTGTCGGTCAGGTCGAGGGCCACGGCCGCCGGGATGGCACCGATGCCCATCTGGAGCACCGCGCCATCCGGTACCAGATCGGCGACGTAGCCGCCGATCCGCCGCTCGATCTCGCCGATGGCGGGCGACGCGTGCTGATGCGGCGGCTGGTCGACCTCCACCCCGACGTCGATGGCCGATCGGTGGACGAACGCGTCCCCCAGGGTCCGGGGCATGCTCCGGTTCAGCTGCGCGATGACCAGGTCCGCCGACTCGATGGCCGCGAGCGTGGCGTCCACCGAGGTTCCCAGCGAGCAGAAGCCGTGCTCGTCGGGCGGCGTGACGTTGATGAGCACCGCATCGAGTGGCAGGATGCGCCGGCGGAACAGGTGCGGCACATCGGACAGGAAGGCCGGGATGTACTCGGCGCGTCCTTCGTTGATGGCCTGGCGGGCGTTGGGACCGATGAACAACGCCAGGTGGCGGAAGTGGCCCGCCATCTCCGGCGCCAGGTGCGGGCCGGGTCCCTCGATGTGCAGGTGGACGAGCTTGACGTCCTGCAGCTCCGGGGCGCGCGCGACGAGGGCGGCCAGCAGGGTCTCCGGTGTCGCGCTTGCGCCGTGGACATAGACCGACTGTCCGGAGCGGATCTGGGCGACGGCCTCCGCGGCCTCGACGATGCGCATGGGGGCTCCTGACTGGGTGCGCCGGGCGGGGCGCGTGGCGGTCCGGCGTTCCCGGGCTAGTGGGCGATGATGACCGTCGCGGTAGCGTTCGCGGCGACATGGGCCATGACGGAGTCCGACCACGGCCGGCCCTCGACGGCTCCGCGGCTGCCGCCGACGATGACGGTGTCGTACGCGCCCTCGGCGGCGAGGCGCTCGATGGTCTCCGCCGGATGGCCCGCCGGCTCGATGAGGCCGGCGTCGATGCCCAGGTCCCGGAGCACCCCACGAGCCTCCACGAGCTCCCGGGCGTGGACGATGGCGGGCTCCTCTGCGGCACCCTCGACGCGCCCGAACCCCTCCGGGACCACCGAGACGACATCGACACGGGAGCCGAACGCGTGGGCCAGCTTGGCGGTCAGGGCCAGCGCCCGCCGGCCGGGCTCACCACCGTCGTAGGCCACCAGGATCTTGTTCATGGCTCGATGCTCTCCTTCGGCGGCTCTGGGAGGCTGCGCACGGTCATCCATCCGGATCGACGCACCACAGGGTCGCTGCCGCGGACGTTCCAGGGCAGGGCCAGCGGTCGCCCGGCGCGATGACCTCCGGCACACACCAAGGCCGCCGGATCGCTCCGGCGGCCTTGGTGTGCGCGAGCGTCGCGATGCGTCAGTTCAGCGGATCGCCGTCCCCAGCCTGGATGAGGCCCAGCGCGCCGCGGCCCACGAAGTTGAAGGCGTGGGTCACGATCGGATAGAGCCCGTCCTCGGCGGTCGTGAACTCCACGATCGCGCCCTGGGCGGGGGAGAGGTCCACGGCCTGCGAGCCCCAGCTGCCGGGGTTGCCCCGCACCAGCTGGACGCCCTCCTTGATGACCGTATCGAAGATCGTGCCCACGATGTGGAACGAGCTGTCGATCGAAGGACCTGCGTTCAGGACGAAGGCGCGCACCCGGGTCCCGGTGGCGACCTGGATCGGGACGTCCGCGTACTGGTTGGCGACGCCGTTGAATACCACCCAGTCCGGTGCGGCGGCCGCCTCGGCAGCCTTGGTGAGGCTGGCCGGGAGGCCCTGGCCGTCGAAGTACCACTCGCTCTGGACGAGCGCGATCTCCGTGTCCACCGCAGCCAGGCCTCCCTCGGGCTCCACGATGACCATGCCGAACATGCCGTTGGCGATGTGATGCAGCGTGGGCGCCGTGCCGCAGTGGTACATCCAGACCCCCGCGTAGTCGGCAGTCCACTCGTAGAGCTTCTCCTCGCCCGGGTTGATGCTCGTCATCTCGTCGTTCCAGGCCACCTGGCTCGCGTGGAAGTCGACCGAGTGGGGGAGCTGGCTCGTGACGGGGTTGATGAGCCGGACCCGGATGGTGTCACCGACCTTGACCCGGATCGTGGGGCCGGGCACCTGGCCACCGAACGTCCACGCGGCGACCACATAGCCGGGTGCAACGCTCATCAGCGTCTCCTCGATGACGAGGTCGATCTCGTGGACGTCTCCCTCGAGCAGAGCCGGGGCCGCCGCGTCGAACGGCGTGTAGGCGGGCGCATCGGGGTCAGGGTCGGGGAGCACCGCACCGGGGCCGCCGTGGTCGCCGCCCGCGTCGGGCGTGGGTGCCGCACCTTCGACCGTGACGCGGCCGGCCATACCGGCCTCCTTGTGGCCGGGCAGGGAGCAGAAGAAGTCCAGCCCCTCGGCAGGCACGGCGACGTTCACCGTGGCAGCCGACGTCTGGCCGCCGTCGATGATGCCCGAGGTCTCCCCGTTGGAGAACACCAGGTCGTGCTGGATGGCACCGTCGTTCTGAAGCAGGAAAGTGTAGTCCCCGGGCGCGGGCACGGTGATCGCGTTCGGGTCGAAGCCCAGGTCGAACGCCCGGACCACGATCGGGTCCGCCGCGCTGGTCGTGGTCGACATCCATGGCACCATGGCGACGACGAGCGCCACCGCTGCCGTCATCATCCTCGGGAGCCGCCTGTTGGCGTGCATCGATCCACTCCTCCTCTGACGTCGGGTCCGGCCGGACGGCCGCCTCGTTGGAAACATACAGTAAGTAACTTAGTATTGATTTGCAGGCCGACGACATGCCATCCGGCCCGTTCTGACAGGACCCCCGGAGCCCCCAGACTTGCGACCATGAAGCTCGAGCTCACCCGACGCGGTTCCTATGCCATCCGGGCGGCCATCTCCCTTGCACATGTCGACGATGGGCAGCTGGCGACCGCGCCCCACATCGCGGCGGCCATGGGCATCCCGCCGCGGTTCCTGCCGCAGGTGATGGGGGACCTCGTGCGTGCCGGGCTCGTGGAGGGGGTCGTGGGGCGGGGAGGCGGCTACCGGCTGGCGCGCGGTGCGTCCCAGATCTCGCTGCTGGAGGTCATCGAGGCGTCCGAGGGGGACGCCCGACGGCGCACATGCGTGCTGAAAGGCGTCGAGTGCGGCGACCAGAAGACCGGCTGCGACGTCCATGGCGTGTTCGCCGCTGCGCAGGCGGCGCTGCTGCTGGAGCTGGGCGGCACGTCGCTCGCGCAGGTGCTCGAGCGCGGCGCGGAGGCGGAGGCGGAGGCGGAGGCCGCGACCGCGATCGAGTGACCCCGGCTGATGGGCACGTGCGGCGCGCCAGCGCCGGAACGCTAGAAGCCGGTGCCGGGCTTGTGCTTCGCGACGAAGGCCGCGGCCTGGGCGCGACGCTGCAGGTTGAGCTTGGACAGGATGGAGCTCACGTAGTTCTTCACGGTCTTGTCGGAAAGGAAGACGTCGCTCGCGATCTCCTTGTTGGTCTTGCCTTCGGCGACCAGCAGCAGGATCTTCTGCTCCTGCGCGGTCAGCTGGGCGAGCTCATCGGTGTAAGCGCTGGTGGCGATGCGGCGCACCCGCTCGAGGACCTTCTCCGTGACGGCCGGGTCCAGCAGGGACTCACCACGTCCGACCGCCTCGAGCGCCGAGACCAGGTCCCGCGCACGCACCTGCTTGAGCAGATAGCCGCTGGCGCCTGCCACGATCGCGGACAACACGGCCTCCTCGTCGGGGTAGCTGGTGAGCATCACGACGCGCGTCTGAGGGTGCTCCGCGCGGATGTCGCGACAGGCCTCGATGCCCGATCCGTCGGGCAGCCGGACGTCCATGATCACGAGATCCGGCTGGTACCGCTGCGCCATCTCGATGGACTCCGCGACCGTGCCCGCCTCCGCCACGACCTGGAAGTTCTCGCGCCGATCGAGCAGCGCGACGAGGCCCTGGCGGACGACCTCGTGGTCATCGACCACGAGCAGGCGCAGGGGACGCTTCACCGGGTCGGAACGGCTGGCTTCGGTCATGTCGGGCTCTCCTCGATCAAGGCATCCGGCTCGAGCGGCACCTGGAACATCACGCGGGTCCCCGCGGACGGATGACTGTCCATGGTGAGGGTGCCCCCCAACGACTCGGCGCGCGCACGCATGTTGTTCAGCCCATGGTGGGCGGGCCCCCGACTCACTGTCGGGTCGAACCCTCGGCCATCATCGCTGATGATGAGGTGGAGCATACCGTCAGCGACGATCAGGTCGACGGACACTCGCGTCGCCGCTGCGTGGCGGGCCACGTTGCTGAGCGCTTCGCGGGCGAGCTGGAGCAGCTGGACGGCATCCTCTGCGGCGAGATCCAAGGGCCCTTGGGCGGTCAACTCCGTCTGGATGAGCGTCGAGCGGCGGAACTCATCGGCGAGGTTGGCCAGGCCGCCGCCGAGGTCCAGGTCCTCCAGCAGTTCCGGCCGCAGCCCGAAGATGAAGTTGCGGATGTCGCGGATCGCGGTATGGATGCTGTCGATGGCGCGCTCGACCCGGTCTGCCGCCTCGCGAGGGTCGTCCGTCATCAGCTCGCCGAGGTCCTCGAGGGAGAGGCCCACCCCATACAGTGCCTGGATGATGCCGTCGTGGAGGTCCTGGCCGATGCGCTCCCGCTCCTGGAGCACCGCGAGATGTTGCAGCTCCTCGTGCAGGCGCGCGTTGTGGATCGCGATCCCTGCGTGTCGAGCGAACGTCTCCACGAGGCGCTGGTCGTCGGGGCTGAACTCGATGCCACCCTGCCGATCGGTCAGGTAGAGGTTGCCGATGGGCCGGCCCTCGATGGTCACCGGGACCCCCAGGAACGAGTGCATCGGGGGATGGTTGGGTGGGAAGCCGACCGCGCGCGGATCGGCCATCAGGTCGGGCAGCCGGAGACTGGCTCCCTCGCGGATGATCACGCCCAGGATGCCCCGGCCACGGGGGAGGTGGCCGATGGCGCGGCGCGTCGGGTCATCCATGCCGGACGCGATGAACCGGTCGATCAGGCCGTGATCGCCGACGATGCTCAGCGCGGCGTACCTGGCGCCCACCAGCGGACGCACCCGGTCGACGATCACCTGGAGCACCCGTTCCACGGACAGTTCTGCCGTGATCGCGGCCGTGGCCGCATCGAGCGCCTCGAGTCGTTCGCTCGCGGTACGTGCCTCCGTGCGTGCCCAGGCGAGCTCGAGGCTCGTGCGCAGCGCGGCGAGCGCGTCCGCACGCCCCGCCGGTGGACCTTCCACGATCGCCTGACCCAGGCGGACCCGTCCGTCGCCACCCGGCAGGATCTGCCAGCGCGGGTCGTCCGACGGGGGAGGGTCGGCCACCGAGGCGTCGCCCAAGGGTCCATCGAGCACCGGCCATGGTGCGATCCGAAGGTGCAGCCAGCCACCGGTCGCGCCGCGTGCCCGCAGGACGCTACCGGCAGCGGCGCGGACCGCCGAATCGGTCTCTGCAGACGGCTGGCGCTCCCAGGCGTCGATGGCGGCGGCCATCGAGAGCAGTAGCAGGCCTCCATCGGGGTCGCCCACGCCGGGATAGGGAGCGGCGGCTGGATCGGGCGATGAGGGCATCGGGGTGCAATCTACCAGCCCGCATGACCAATGGCCCCCGCCTTCGGGCCTACCGTCCGTCGGCGACGCGCCCCGCCTCCGGCGAGCATCGCCGCCATGCGCGATACCACCACCCCCACATCCATGTCCCCCACTGAAGAACCGGAGGCCGCGTCCGGAACCCCGTTCAGCCTGCCGCGCCGCACGTTCCTCAAGGGCGCTGCCATCGCCGCCGGCGGTGCCGTCGCCGCCACGGTGGCCGCCTACGGCCCGGCCGTGGCCGGCAGCCGCCTGAGCGCGTCCTCGTTGCGCGCCTTCGGTACGTCGGACGCGGAGGGGATGGAGCACGGCACCACCACCGCCCAGTCCGATCCGCCGGCGAGTGGCGAGCCGATCCCGGACGGGTGGTCGGAGCACGACGTCGCAGCCCGTGAGAAGATCCGCCGCTTCGTCGGCAACCTGGCCGGCCCGATCGGTCTCGCGCCGTTCATCGGCGAGCCCACGGAGGATCCGGAGTTCACCAAGGTGGCCCACGGCAACCAGCCGCTGGCGCCCACGCTGGACGGCGACGTCAAGGTCTTCGACATGACCGTCGACGAGATGGAGTGGCAGATCGATGCGGTCATGCCGCCGGTCAAGGCGCTGGGCTACAACAAGATGTGGCCGGGACCGATCCTGCGCGTCGTCCAGGGGGACACGGTCCGCGTCAACTTCACCAACAACCTTGACGAGACCACCGGCGTCCACTTCCATGGCGTCGAGTTCGCGGACTTCACGCAGGACGGCATCCCGTTCCTGACGCAGCTGCCGATCAAGCCTGGCGAGACCTTCACGTATCAGTTCGTAGCGCCCAATGCGGGCTCGCACATGTACCACTCGCACCACAACGCGACCGAGCAGGTCGGCCGCGGTCTGCTGGGTGCCTTCATCGTCGATCCGAAGGATGAGGCGGAGCGCCCGGCCACCAAGTACGGCACGACGCAGGACATCGTGTTCATCCACAACGACTCGCTGGGCGGCTTCACAATCAACGGCCACGGCTTCCCGGCCACTGCGCCCATCGTCGCCCGGCAGGGCGAGAAGATCCTCATCCGCTACATGAATGAGGGCGTGATGATGCACCCGTGGCACACTCACGGGTTCCGCCAGCGGATCGTGGCCCGCGACGGGTGGCCGCTCGGGTCCGCGGAGTTCGACTGCGACACCCTGGGCGTGAACCCCGGTGAGCGGTGGGATGCCGTCGTCGAGTGCGATCGGGTGGGCGTGTGGGCGTTCCACTGCCACATCCTTCCCCATGTCGAGGGCCTTGATGGCATGTTCGGCATGGTGACGGCGCTGGTCGTGCTGCCGGCCTGATGCGGCCGCCTGCGGCGCTTCGTGGGATGGGAGACCCGATGGCCACGAACCCGCCGGTCGTCCCGATCCGGCCGTTCCGGACGGTGCTGCTGGCCACCGATCTGACCGCAGCATCGTCCGAGGCGACCGAGCGCGCCGTCGAGCTGTCCGCACGCCTCGGTGCGCGTCTGCTGATCGTCCATGTCATGGATTCCGGTCGTCTGGTGGGCGGTGGGTCCCATGAACGGATCGACCAGGCGCGTGCCGAGCGTGAGGCGGTCCTGTTGGAGGTCGTCCGCGACGCCCGGGTCGCGGGTGCCGCGGCCGAGTTCTTGATCTGGACCGGGGATCCAGGCAACTCGCTGGTGGCCGCCGCGGAGGCGGAGCACGCCGACCTGCTCGTGGTCGGCACCCGTGGTCGGAGCGGGGCCGAGCGGATGCTGCTCGGTTCGGTCTCCGACCACCTCGTCCATCACGCCGGCTGCCCCGTGCTGGTCGTGCGTCCCGCAAAGGACGCCGACTGAGCGGTGGGTCGCCACATGTCGCTCCCGCGGCGACCGACAGGGGCCGTTGGTCACATCGGTCGCGACGAAGGGACCTACCGCCGACGGGTGCGCGGCCCGAACATGAGCATCGCAGCCAGGGACCCTCGGGTCACGGCCAGCACTGACGGTCTCCGCCCCGGATGGGGGCTCGGGGCGGATCCGTCGGTCGGTGCGGACCTGCCGGTCTCTGGCTCCTCCTCGACGAGGCCACCTGGGTATCCCACGTGGCCTCAACCGTTTCAGAGCCGGCGATCAGGCGGCGTGGATCACGAGGCCGGCGATGGCAGAGGCACCCCTGGGGGCGGCCGGGGCGTCCACCGCCCGCAATGCGGCCTCCGCGTCCGACACGCTCGACAGGACGCCCTCCCGCATCCGGTCGAGGCCCGCGTTGACCTCGCGGGCCGCGGTACCGATCGTCGTGAGCTGCATCTTCAGGCCCCGGATGGCGTCCAGCTGGTTGCGGATCCCGGCCAGCGCGCCGCTCACGGCGGCCGCATCCAGCTCCACCTCGCGATCGCGCAGGGACGCGAGCGCCAGGAGGCGTGCGAGCCGCAGGGCCGCCTCGAGGACCGCGAGGTCCGGTGCAGCCGGGTCGATCACGCAGTAGACGTCATCGCGGCGCACGTCGAACGGGGCGATACCGGTCGGGGCGTGCTGGGGCGTGAACACCACGAGCGCGACCGCGGCGCTGCGGTTCCGCCGCGCCTCGGCGAGCTCGTCCCGCATCTGCTTGCCGGAGATCGCTCGGTCCTTGCACTCCACGACCACGCGCACGTCCGCGCCGTTCGTCTGGCGCGGGTCCAGGGTCACGAGATAGTCACCCTTGCGGGAGCGCAGCACGTCACCCGTGTCCGAGCCGGTCGCATCGAGGATGTCACCTGACGCGCGCAGCACCGTACCCAGCAGGTCCCCGATGAGCGTCTCGAAGTCCGCACCCTTCGCCGCCGAGCGGGCACGCTCGGCGCCTCGCGCTGCCGCGGCCGCCTCGATCGCCGTGAGGCGCTCGTTCAGCTTGCCGAATCCCTCAGCGACCTCCACCCGGAATTGGTGGAGCGGCGAACCCATGCGCGTTGGGTCCAGCAGCTGGGCGAGGCGACTCGCGTCCCCATCGAAGTACGTGCCCAGCAGCTGGCGCATGCGCCCGATGGCCGAGTCCCGGCGCGTCTCGTCGAACAGCTCCGAGACGAAGCCGCGCAGCTGCCCGCGATCGCCCAGGAACTTCTCCAGGGTCCGCGGCAGGCGGCCGTCCCCGTCCGAGAAGTTCTGGCGCAACACGGCGTCCAGCGCCGCTGCGGCGCGCTCGTTCGCCTGCTCCGTCTGACGCACCATGGTCTCGAACTCACGCCGCACCACGTCCACGTCCATGGACACGCCTGCGTCCTGGAGCGCGGTGAGGCCGATGCGCAGGGCGCGCTCCAGCAGCGCCGGACGCTCGTCCGGTGCCCGCTCCGCCACGAAGGCGGCGAGGGCCCCATCCACGAGCGCGAGGGACTCGATGACCAGCCGGTCTCCATCGACGCGCACGGCGCCAGCAGGACGGACCGGGGAGGGGAGCGTGACGATGCGTGCGGCTTCCATGTGGCCCATCCTCGTGGGCCCCCGTGCCACCTAGCCTGTCACACCGCGACGTGCCGGATCAACAGCTCGCCCGCCATGCGTCGAGCCGCAGGCGTTTGCGGATGGCGGTGACGCCCGCGGCTGCGGCGCGCTCGCAGAACGCACCCGTCGGCAGCGCATACTCGGCATCGAGCACCGGCTTGCCCGCGTCGAGGAAGGGCCGGAAGCGCCAGCATTCGCGATACTGGACGCACTCCTCGGTGACCGCGAGATCCCAGTCGCCGACGAGGTCCCGGACCAGCCCGCCGCCGTTCTTGAGCGCCACCGCGAGGCCCCTCGCGTGCGCGGCCCGCGCCAGCCAGCGGTCGTAGCGCAGCTGGTCGGCCCGGGTGATGGCGAAGCCGGTGTCCTGTGCATGACCATCGACCCAGTCGAACTCGACCCCGTCGAAGCCCTTCGCCGCACAGCGATCGAGGCGCGCCCGCATCAGGGGTTTCAGGAGGTCCATGCGGCGCACGTCGAGCCAGCGCTCGTCCGGCCACCCGTCCACCGCACCCCCCTTCACGGCCGCCGGAAACCGCCCCGCGTCCGGACGGTAGGGCTCCCACGTGCCCGCGCTCATGTAGCACAGGACGCGCCGGCCGCGATGGTGCAGGTCGGCGATCACGGAGCGCGGCGTGGTGAACAGGTCGACGTCGAAGATGTCCGCGTCCACGCTGGTGTCGATGCGGCCCTCGAGCTGGTACTGCCAGGTCGAGCCGATGGCGGGCACCCACGTGCCGGGGGGCGGTTCACCTGCCGACGGCTCCGTGGCGCGCACGCGGCCCACCAGCAGGAAGCAGACCATGAGGCCGATCGCGATGGCCCCCAGGACGGCATAGCGGTGCTTCATCGGGGCAGCGTCACGGCAGTGGTCGCGCAGGTCAAGATGACCTTCGGGGCGGGCGCTGGGGTACGCTGCAGCTCATGGAGGTCATCCTGGCTCACGGCGCATCCGGCAAAGCTGCCTCGATGCGGCCGCACGTCGACGGGCTGCGGGCACGGGGCATCCCGGCACGCGCCATCGACCTTCCCGTACGCAAGGCGGAGACCGCCATCGGGGCCTATGCGGTGGCCGCCGGGGACCTCACCGGGCGCGTCATCGGTGGGCAGTCCTATGGTGGCCGCGTCGCGAGCCTGCTGGCGGCCGACCCGGACGCGCCCGGTCCGGCCGGGCTGGTCCTGTTCTCGTACCCCCTCCATCGGCCCGGCGCGCCCGACCGCGAGGCGCGCACGGTCCACTGGCGATCGCTGCGCTGCCCCGTGCTGTTCCTGTCGGGCGCCTCCGACCCGTTCGCGCGAATCGACCTGTTGCGGGAGGCGATCGCGGAGCTGCTGCCGGAGGCCAGGTTGGTCACCTGGCCGCGCCTCGGGCACTCCCTGGCGCCGGTGCTCGATGCGGCGCTCGATCAGGTGGCCGACTTCGTACGGGGCCTCGATCCTGCCGCCGGCGTCCCGCCGAGCTAGGCCCCGGGCCAGACCTCCGGGCTGCGGGCCGCCCTCCCGGGCAGGTCGATACGCCCACCGACGGGCACCACATGTACCGTCGTCTCCGGTGCCATGTCCGCGGCGAGGCGAGCGAACGTGTGCGGCGGGTCGACACGCGTGAACGGCTTGAGCCATCTGAAGCCCACCGGGTGGAGCGTGCCCCAGTGGATAGGGATGGCCACCCGGGGGCGCAGCAGCTGCAGCGCGCGAGCCGCACCCAGCGGATCGAGGTGCTCGTGGGACTGGGCACGTGGCCCCCAGCCCCACACCGGCATCAGGGCCAGGTCCAGGTCGCGTGCCAGCTCCGTCTCCGTCACTGAGCCGCGATCGGAGGCTCGATCCCATCCGCTACCGCAGACGGACGGCGAACCCTCCGATCTCCTGCTGGCCCTCGATGTCCGTCGCGATGACCCGCAGCCGGATGCGTCCGGTATCGGCCGCCCTGGCGACCCGGAACGTGGCCGTCGCGACGTGTTTGACCCGGACCTTCATGTCCACCACGCGTGGCTTCAGTCCGGGCTGTGTGATCTCCAGTCGTGCGCCGGCGCGCAGGGCCTCCAGGCTCCGGGCGGTCATCGTCACCATCTGGCCGCGAAGCGGCGTGGGGTCGTCCGCCGTGATCCGCCAGTTGCCCACCACGACGGGCACGGAATACCGCAACGTACCCAGCTCGGTGGTGGCCGCCATGGTCACATCGTAGGTGCCGTCCGCCACGGCGGCGCCGGCATCATCGGTGCCGTCCCAGCGCCACGAGAGCCCCCCGGCCGCCACCTGCGCATCCGCGAGGTGGGTCCGGACGACCCGATCGCCGTGGCGCACGAGCCAGGTCATGGTCGCATCCTGCCGGAGCACGCTGCGCAGCGTCACGCCGGAGGCGAGCGCGTCCCCATCGGACACGTGGATGGCACGCACCGATGCCTTGAGGCGGCGCAGGCTGGTGAGCACCTTCGCCTCCACCGAGACCGTCTCGCCCACGTTGCCCGCACGGTCGCGAGGCGTCAGTCGCACCTGGTACCGGCCGTCGGGGACGGCGCCACCAGCCTCGTCCCGGCCATCCCACGTGGTGGCGCCCACGCCCTTGGCACCGAACACGGTGGATGTACGCACCGTCTCATCCGCGGCGTTGCGGACCTCCAGATCCACGTGTGCGGGCTCCGAGAGCGTGCGCCGGATGACCATCCGGTCCGCCAGGCCATCCCCGTCGGGGCTGAAGGTGAGCGCCTCACCCGCGTCCGCGGCCCGAGAATCGTCCGTGATGCCGGTGCTCCGGACCTGGAGCCTGGGGGGCGTCTCGTCCGGCGGCGGCGCCTCACCCCGCCACTCGCGGGCCGTCAGCTCCAGGTCACCGGTGATCGCCCGCAGGTGTCCATGACGCGGATGGGGGTCCTGGTGGACGCGGGCACCCGCATCGCGGGTCGAACGGCGGTAGTAGTCGTCCCAGCCGATGAACCCGTCGTAGGCATCCCGGTAGTCGCTGCCCTTGAGCATGAACAGCTGGTCCATCGTCTTGTTCGATGTCGCGAGCATCTCGGGCAGGTCGATCTGCTGCTCCCAGCCGAGCGCGAACACGACCCCGGCACCCGCGTCGAGGAAGCCGGACGCGAAGTTGCTGGCACGCTCCGTGGCGAGGTCCTTGTTGAACACCGGGGCCATGCCGCTCTCCGAATTGCCGGATGCATAGCACAGGCGGTGGAGGTACACGACCGACCTGGGGGCCAGCCGGATCTCATCGCGCACGAACTTCTCGCCGTAGTACTTCGTGGGCGCGCTGGTGCCGCAGTCGCCCTCGCAGGGGTTGAGGCCGAAGCCATCCTTCGATTCGCCCCGGAAGGGTCCCATCGCGCTGGGCCAGCCGTTGCCGTGGCCGAGGTAGACGACGAGGTTCGCGCCCTGGATGTTCTGCTTGACCCGCTTCCAGGTGGCGCGCGGCGTGAAGATGCGGCGGACGTCCATGCCCTGGCGCTCTGCCTGGCGGGCGATGCGCTCTCCGGCATCGAGGTACTCCCACGTGGACGATGAAGCCGGCCCGACGATGATCACAGCCTTCATCCCGGCAGCGTCACTGCCAGCGCGCGCGTCGGGGGTGGACAGGACGATCATCCCGCCCGCTGCGACGATCGCCGCCAGAAACACGGCGACGATGGCGCGGATGGAGTTCGACCGTCGGATCGGTGGCGTCAGCCGCAGCGCGGCGGGTGCCATGGATGTGGTGCGTCGTGGCCCTCGTCCCGAGGTCGACGCCCGCGTGGCGCCTGCCGCGTCAGTCCGCAATGGCTTGCCTCCCCTCTGCCGGAACACCGTCTGGACGGACGGTGACGGTGATGCTTGCCGGCGAGCAGGACGGACGATGAAGACGATGGGCGGTTGCCTGCGGCCGCCGTCCCAGCCCGCGACCGCGGGAAAGGGAGGACACGCTGGGGCGCATCCGGTCGGCGATCGCCGGCGGGTCGAGTCGGACCGCGGGAAACCCGCGGCGATGGCACCCACGGCGGGCGCCCCGATCCTGCTCGGTCGGCGGTCTTCGATTGGGGCTTCGCTCCACCGGCGCGGGTTGCGCCGGAACTGCCCGGAGGATAGGCCATCCGATGCCTGCTGTCACAACGAGACTGCACGCGCGTCCCGACCATCTCAGATGCATCGCAGCCATGGGTGGCCGCCCCACCCCCGACTCCCGCCAGGGTGCACGCGCCTGGGCTACCCTCTGGAGACCATGATCCCCATCGAGACCATCCGCGTCGCGCCCAAGGTCCTGCTGCACGATCATCTCGACGGCGGGCTTCGGCCGTCCACGGTCATCGAGCTGGCGCGCGAGACCGGGTACCAAGGACTGCCCACGCAAGACCCCGGCGCCCTGGGAGCATGGTTCCGGTCAGGTGCCGACCGGAAGAGCCTGGTGCTGTACCTGGAAGGGTTCAGCCATACGGTCGGCGTGATGCAGACCCCTGACGCCATCGCGCGCGTGGCCTCCGAATGCGTCCAGGATCTCGCGGCGGACGGCATCGTCTACGCGGAGGTGCGCTACGCCCCCGAGCTGAGCACGCAGGGCGGGCTGTCCCTGGATGAGGTCATGCGCTCATGGCTGCGCGGCTTCGAGTCCGGCATGGCCGCCGCCGAGGCCGCGGGCCGGCCGATCATGGCGCGCGCCATCGTCACGGCGATGCGCCAGTTCGCCCGCTCGGTGGAGATCGCCGAGCTGTCCGTGAAGTACCGCGATGACGGTGTCGTGGGGTTCGACATCGCGGGCCCCGAGGCGGGCTTCCCGCCCTCACGCCACCTCGATGCGTTCCAGCTCATCCACCACGCCAACTTCCACGTGACCATCCACGCGGGCGAGGCTTTCGGGCTGCCGTCCATCTGGGAGGCGCTCCAGTGGTGCGGCGCGGAGCGCCTGGGCCACGGGGTGCGGATCGTGGACGACATCACCGTCGAGCCGGACGGGCGCATCGCGATGGGCCGCCTGGCGCAGTACGTGCGCGACCGCCGGGTGCCCCTGGAGATGTGTCCCACGTCCAATGTCCACACGGGTGCCGTGGCGACCTTCGCCGACCATCCCATCGACCTCCTGCGACGGCTGCGCTTCCGGGTCACGGTCAACACGGACAACCGCCTGATGAGCGGTGTGAGCCTCAGCGATGAGTTCGTGTCGCTCAACCGATCGTTCGGCGTGGGCCTCGATGAGATGCAGTGGCTGACGCTCAACGCCATGAAGAGCTCCTTCGCGCCGTTCGACCAGCGGCTGCGGCTCATCAATGGCGTCATCAAGCCCGGGTACGCCCGAGTCATGGCCGAGGAGCAGGCCAAGGCGCCGACGCTCGTCTGAACCGGCGGTCGGCCCCTCAGGCGGCCAGGGGCAGTGCCTCTTCCGGGCGATCCACCAACTCCACCGTGGTGCGGCAGGCAGGGCAGGTCCAGCTGCCGCCGGCGGCCTGCAGCGCTTCGAGGGCCATGGGTGCGTCATCCTCGCACCAGGGACAGTCGATCGCGATCATGGGTCGTCCTCCGTGTCCGCCGGCCGCGTTCGTCGCTGCCGATCCGTGCCACCATCGACCCGGCTCGTGCCACCTCGTGTGTCACGGGTGGCGGGCCTTCGCCGCATCTGGCTACGATGCGCGCATCCCAGTCTCATCCGAGGCCACCGAGCATGTCCATCCCGCCCGAACCGCTCACTGTCCGGTCGCTTGGCCCCGAGGGGCTGGAGGGGTTCCTGGGCGCCGTGGACGTGGCCTTCGGGGTCCGCTCCGCTCCCGAAGCGTTCGCCGCGTGGTCACGCATCCTGGAGCGCGACCGGACGTTCGTGCTGCACGACGGGCCGACCATCGTGGGCGGCGGCTCGGTGTACACCTTCTCGCTCGCCATCCCGGGCGGCTCGCTGCCTGTCGGCGGGCTGACCGCGGTGGGCGTGCTGCCCTCCCATCGTCGGCGGGGCGCCCTGCGCTCCCTGATGCAGCGGGTGATCGGGGACGCCCTCGCGCGCCGCGAGCCGGCGGCCGTCCTGTGGGCGTCCGAGGGCGCCATCTATGGCCGGTACGGGTTCGGCATGGCCGCCCTGCGGGGCACGATCACGGCGCCGCGCCACCAGGTCCGGTTCGTGCCGCCGGTCCCGGACCACGGCCGGATCCGGCTGCTCGAGATCGATGAGGCGCAGCGCGTGCTGCCGCCGGTCTGGGATCGGGCGGCGGCCGTGACCCCGGGCGTCTTCAGCCGGAGCGCCACATGGTGGGAGGCCGAAGTGCTGGACGATTCGCCGTGGCGGCGGATGGGCGCGGGTGCGCGCTTCATCCCCGCCATCGAGGTCGACGGCCGTATCGAAGGATACGCGTTCTATCGCGTGCGCCCGGAATGGGACCATCTCGGCCCGCGCAACGTCCTGGAGGTGCGGGAAGTGGTGGCGCCCGACCCGGCCGCGGAGCTGGCCCTCTGGCGGTTCCTGTTCGAGATGGACCTCGTGGCCACCATCAAGGGGTTCAACGTGCCCGTGGACACGCCCCTGTTCCTGCGCACGGATGACCCGCGCCGACTGGACCTGACCGTGGGTGACGGGATGTGGCTGCGCATCCTCGATGTACCGGCGGCGCTGGGCGCACGGACCTGGGCCGCCGACGGGGAGATCGTGCTGGAGGTCGCCGACGACCTCGTGCCGGCGGTCGCCGGCCGATGGCGCCTGGCGGTGCGCGACGGCCGCGCGGAGGTGGCGCGCTCCACGGCCCAGCCCGATGCGGCACTCGGCGTGGCCGATCTCTCGTCGCTGTTCCTGGGCGGCATCCGCGCCGTCGACCTGTGGCGTGCGGGCCGGATCGGCGTGACCGATCCGGCGATCCTCGTGCGCCTCGACCAGTTGCACGCGGTCGCTCGCCGTCCGTGGTGCCCCGCCGTCTTCTAGGCTCCTCGCGGTTCGGGCGGTCCCTGGGCACCTCGCCCATCATTGCGGTCTGCCGCCGCACCCCGGAGACCCACCATGACCTTGCCTGCGCCCCGGCCCGACCGAGGCGGATCCCCCAGACCCACCCTGGGCCGACGCGCGACGCGCCTGGTCTCGGGTCTGCTGCTGCTCGCCATCGGCCTCGGTGGGGGCGTCACAGCGGGCCTCGTCATGCCCCGGGCGGTGGGTGCCGACCCCTCACCGCCGCCGGACGTCACCCGCACGCTGCCCGAGGGGTACGAGGTCTATCAGGAGGCGCTCGACATCATCCGCGACTTCTACGTCGACCCGTCCGCGGCCACGGACGAGGCGCTGCTCGAGGGCTCCATCCGGGGCATGGTGGATGCGCTGGGGGACACGGGCCACACGGTGTACCTGACGCGTGAGGAGGTCACGGCGGAGAGCGACGCGCTCGATGGCACCGTGATCGGCATCGGTGTGACCGTGGACGAGCGCGCGGACGGGCCGTTGATCATCTCCGTGCTGGACGGCTCACCCGCGGACCAGGCGGGGCTGCGGGCGGGAGATCGGATCGTGGCCGTGGACGGCGTCCGCACCGACCGTGCCTCCACCGAGGATCTGGTGCGTCGCGTCCGGGGCGAGGCTGGATCGCCCGTGGAGCTGCGCATCCGGAGTCGCGACGGCACCACGCGCGATGTCTCGATCGTGCGCGAGCGCATCGAGGTGCCGCCCGTCAGCTGGGCGTTCGTGCCAGGGACGCGCATCGCGGTCATCCGCCTGGTGCAGTTCAGCTCCGGCGCCGGCCGCGAGGTCGCGGATGCCGCGCGCGACGCCCTGGCCGGGGAGGCGTCCGCGATCGTGCTGGATCTGCGCGGCAACCCCGGGGGCCTGTTGAACGAGGCGATCGCGGTCGCGAGCACCTTCCTCGAGGATGGCGTGGTCTATCGGTCCCTCGACCGGGCCGGGGATGAGGAGCGGGTCCGGGTGCGCGGGGATGCCGTGGTACCGGACCTGCCGATGGCGGTGCTGGTCGACTACGGCTCGGCCAGCTCGTCGGAGATCGTGGCGGCGGCGCTCCAGGACGCGGGCCGGGCGACCATCGTGGGCGAGACGACGTACGGCACCGGCACGGTGCTCAACATCTTCCCCCTGTCGGACGGATCCGCGATCCGGCTGGGCGTCCAGCAGTGGCGGACCCCCGACGGTGAGAGCGTGTTCCAGGACGGGCTCGTGCCCGATGTCGAGATCGGTCTGCCAGAAGACGGCGTGGCGCTCGATCCGAGCGAGATCGGGGACCTGACCCGGCTCGGCCTCCGGGAGTCGGGCGATACCCAGCTGCGCCGCGCGGTGCGGCTCCTCCAGGCCCGACGCGCCTGACGCGAAGGAGCCGGCCCCGGGTGGGGCCGGCTCACGTTCGCCAAGAAAGGAAGGGAGTGGCGGTCAGTCCGCCATGAGCTCCACCGTCACGCGCCGCTCGTCCGCGCCGCGCACGATGGTCAACTCGAGACGGCCGTCGCTGGCCGCTGCGAGCGCATCGGAGAGGTCATCCGCATCGTCGATCGCGGTCTCGCCGGCAGCCACGATCAGGTCGCCTGCCCCGATGCCGGCCCGCGCTGCCGGGCTCTCCGCCGAGACGTCACGCACCAGCGCGCCGTCGAGCTCCGGCAGGCCCACCGCACGGCGCATCCGCCGAGCCACACCTTCGGGTGCGAGGCCCACGCCCAGGCGCGGGCGCTCGGTGGCGTCCCCGCGACCCAGCGACGCCACGCGTGCCTGGAGGGCCGCGTCGGCGGGGATGGCGAGGTAGAAGCCGCCGTCCACGCGGTTCGTGTTGAGGCCGACGAGTCGGCCCTCGGCGTCCACCAGCGCCGATCCCGAGGAGCCGGGCGCCATCGGTGCGGTGTGCTCCAGGGACCCGCTGATGCGCCGGCCGCGTGGGCCGCGGAACGCACGCGCGACACCGGACACGAAGCCGAGCGTGACGCGCGGTCCCTCGAGGGTGGCGGCCACGGCGAACACCGCATCGCCGACACCCATCGCGACGTCCGGCGCCCACGGCAGGGGAGCCACGCCCGCGGTGTCGATGCGGAGGACGGCCAGGTCGCCGTCGATGTCCACGCCCGCCACGGCGCCTTCGGCCGTGCGGCCGTCGGCGAAAGTCACGAGGACCTCGTCGCCGCGGATGGAGTGGGCGTTGGTGAGGACGGTGCCGTCGGCGACGACGACACCGCTGGCCGGACGCCAGCCGCCGGCGACGCGGACCACGGACGGTCCGGCTGCGGTGGCGACGCTACGCGCGGCATCGGAGAGCTGGCTGAGGATGGAGGGCATGCGCGGGTGCTCCTGATCGGTGACTTGTGACTTGTGATTTGCAAGTTACCACTGACAGGGCCGCGGCGCAAGCCCCCAGGCGCTACGATGCGTTCGTGACCGGACCCAACCCCGCCCCGCCTACCGCACACGATCCCTCACCCACCCGCCAGGCGCCCGTGTCGCCCCTCGATGCCGCGCTCGAACGGGTCGGCGACCGCTGGTCCCTGCTGCTCGTGGAGGCCCTGTTGGACGGGCCGCGCCGTTTCGGGGAGCTGCCGCCGGCCATGGGCGGCATCGCACCCAACATCCTCACCGACCGGCTGCGGCGGCTGGAGCGGACGGGCGTCGTGGTGGGCGAGCCGTATTCGCGGCGACCGCTGCGGCTCGCCTACCGTCTCACCCAGGAGGGCCAGGAGCTCGCGGGCGTGCTGCGGCTGCTCGCCGCATGGGGAGCTGCCGGGGCGGATGGCGGGGAGGCCCTCCGCCATGCGGCGTGCGGCACGCCTGTGGACGCACGCTGGTACTGCCCCACATGTGCCCGCGTGACCGACGACGCGGAATCGGGGTTGCTGCGCTACCTCTGACGCGGCCGGCTGCAGCGTCTCCCCCGCCCGCCGCGCGACCTCCAAGGACGCCCTCGGCAACGAGTCCATCAACGCGCTCAGGGTGCTCCACGCCATCGGCCTGGACCGTCACGATCCGGCCATGGGCAAGGGCCAGCCGGTCCGCCCGCGGGATCGCACCGCCCCGCTCGGTACGGGTCCACACGGGGACCATCGGGGGAGTTGCGCGAACGCACCACCCCGGTGCACCCTGTGCCTCTTACGAACCGACTCCGTCGCGCGCCGCAGGCGTCCGGCGGGCTGCCCCGTCCACCCAGCCGTGGGGAGGTGGAGGCAGGAAGGGAGTCCGACGTGCACCACCGCCTTCGGTCGCGCCACCCGCGCGGCCGCCGTGACCTGCTCATCGTGGGCCTCGTCGTGCTGGCCTCCGTGATCGCGCTGCTGCCGGGCCTGGCCGCACCGGGTATCGCGGCCGGAGCGCGCTCGCGCCCACCCGACCAGCTGGGCGAGTTCCTGTGGGGCCTGGCCGGGCGGGAGTCGGGATGGCGCTACACCGCCCGCAACCACGGGTCGGGTGCGTACGGCCGTTACCAGATCATGCCGGTCAACTGGCCCCACTGGGCGGACGACTACCTTGACGATCGACGCGCGGAGCAGTCACCGCGCAACCAGGAGCGCGTGGCGCGGGGCAAGATCTCGGACCTCCACCGGTGGCTCGGCAGCTGGCGGCGCGTCGCGTACTGGTGGCTCACCGGCGACACGCGCACCGACGAGCGGACCTGGTCGGACATGGCGCTGGGCTACGTGAACGACGTGATGGCGATGATGAAGCGAGCGCCCGACGGAGGCGATCCCCTGCCGCCCGACACGGCCGACGGCCGCCCGCCCGCCGAGCGCGGCGACTGGCGCTACGTCGTGGAGGGCGCCACGTTGTTCGCGGATGTCGGCGGTGGCGGACGCAGGCTGGGTCGACTGCGCGACGGCCAGGTCATCTTCGTCCAGGGCGTCCGCTGGAACGACACGGATGTGCTGTGGATGCACGTCTCCACCGCGGGTGATGCGACGGGCTGGGTCGCCATCCGCCGCACGGTCCCTGCCCACAGACCATCCGACCCGGAGCGCTGGCCGCGGGACAAGGTGACCGATCCTGACCCCGAGCCTCGCGAGCGCGCCCGTCCACGGCCGCGCTGACGGCGGGGTCCGCCCGGACGCCGGATCGGCGGCAGGCCGGCGCCGCGATCAGCCCTCCAGCAGACCGACGTCCAGGATCTCGTAGCGCAGGGTCTTCGCGGGCGTGACGATCTCGACCATGTCGCCGGCGCGGTGACCGAGGAGCGCCCGGCCCACGGGTGACGCGTTGGAGATGCGCCCGCTGGCCGGGTCGGCCTCGGTGGAACCCACGATGTGGAGCGTCGTCCGCTCCCCCTCCACGAGCACCTGCACCGTGGAGCCCAGGATGACCTCGCCGGTGTGGTCTGCATCGATGACCTGGGCGGTCTTGATGAGCTGCTCCAGGGCCCGGATGCGGCCCTCCAGGAACGACTGCTCGTTGCGCGCCGACTCATAGTCCGCGTTCTCGCGCAGGTCGCCCAGCTCCCGCGCGTTCTTGACCCGCAGGATGACCTCCGGTCGCTTGATCATCGTCAACTCCACGAGCTCGCGCTTGAGCGACTCGAGTCCCGCGGCCGTGATGTGCGTCGGCGGCGGCAGCGGCTTGCCACCACCGGCGGGCACCGACACGCGGGTCTCCTTGGCGGCCTGCGCCGCCCGCGTGGCTGCGGCCTTGGAGCTCGTGGAGCGCGTCGCGGTGGCCCGCGTCGTGGTGGTCGCGCGCGTGCCGGTGGCCTTGGTGGTCGTGGCCGTGGAGCGTGCGGTGCTGGTGGCGGTGAGGTCGTTGTCCATGTGGGTGCCGGTCAGGCCGGTCGCCCGCTTCTCACCGGCGACCGACTCGAGATTGGCCCACGGCAGGATGAGCGACGGGTCGTGCAGAGCGGCCCGCTCCTCGGCGGTCACGGTCTCCGCGACGGCCGCGACGGCCGCGTCCTCGTACAGATCGGGGTCGTTCGTCTCCGCCCACCAGATGCGCAGCGAATCGACGGGTTTCAGGGTCTTGAGCCAGTGGCCCCCGCTGTGGGGACGACGGTCCCCGAGGCCCGTGCCGTACAGCGCGGACACCCGTGCGCTGAGCGACTTCGACGTGCGCCCGATGTACAACACCGACTGGCCGGGCAACCAGAACCGTCGGACGCGATCGGCGAGCGCGGCCGGTTCCGGGCGGGCGCCATCGAGCTCCAGCGAGGGGACGCGCGCGAGCCACGCCCGGATGGCGACGATGTCCAGGGGTGCGAGCGCGTCCGCGGATGGCAGCTCGACGAGGAAGATGCCGGGTGCCCGGCTCCTCACCGGCTGGCCCCAGCGGACGGGACCATCGATCATCAGGTCGAGACTGCGCAGGACGGCATGAGCGTTGAGCGAGCGAACGGGCATACCGATAGCGTGACACAGGCGACGCCCGGGCGACTGGGCTAGACTCCACCGGCTTCCCGCGGCCAACCGGGGCCGGTCGCGGAGCCTGGAGGAGACATCCCGTTCCCATGACCGTGATCGAGGGGGTGACCGGCGCGCGCGACGTTCTGACCCAGGTGGAGGCGGCGCAACGTGTCCGCCAGGTGGCTGACGTGGCCTATGCGCTGTGGCTGGATCTGCGCCCCGGCGAGACCACCTACGAGGCGCGCGCGGTGGTGACCTTCGGGGTGCTCGACCGGAGCGCGCCCCTGTTCCTCGACTTCACCGGCCGGGTGACGACGCTCTTGCTCGATGGCGTGCCCATCGAGGTCGATCAGCGCGGCCATCGCCTGTTCCTGCCGGTGGACCGGCTTGGCGAGCGCGCCGTGCTGGACGCGACCTATCGCAACGCCTACGACCACTCGGGCGCTGGGTTCCACCGATTCGTCGATCCCGAGGACGGCGAGGAGTACGTCCACAGCGACTTCGAGCCATTCGCCGCTCACCGGCTCTTCCCCTGCTTCGACCAGCCGGACCTCAAGGCGACCTACACGCTGACCGTGGACGCGCCCGCCGCGTGGTCCGTGGTCAGCGCGACCCACGCCACCGCCACCCATGACCTGCCGGACGGGCGCCGCCGTCACCGGTTCCCGCGCACGCTGCGGTTCAGCACCTACCTGTTCGCGGTCGTCGCCGGTCCCTACGCGGTCCAGACCCGGCTGCACGACGGGATCCCCCTGGCCATCTTCGCCCGACGCTCCATGGCGGCGATCCTCGAGCGCGAGGCGGGCGAGCTGTTCGAGATCACCGCCCAGGGCTTCGACCTGTACCGGGAGCTGTTCGGCCAGCCCTATCCGTTCGGCAAGTACGACCAGCTGTTCGTGCCCGAATTCAACGCTGGGGCGATGGAGAACGTCGCCGCAGTGACCTTCCATGACACGTTCCTGTTCCGCGACCCGCCCACGGAGGCGGAGCGCCTGGAGCGTGGTGAGGTCGTGCTTCACGAGCTCGCCCACATGTGGTTCGGCAACCTGGTGACGCTCCGCTGGTGGAATGACCTGTGGCTCAATGAGAGCTTCGCCACGTGGGCCTCGTTCCACGCGTTGGAGCACGGCACCCGGTTCACCGACGCCTGGAAGCGCTTCAACGGCGTCATGAAGCCGGCCGCCTACCGCGATGACCAGCGCGTGACGTCGCACCCCATCGCGACGCCGGTGCCGGACACGGACGCTGCGCAGACCAACTTCGATGCCATCGTGTACGAGAAAGGCGCATCGGTGCTGCGGCAGCTGATGGCCACGATCGGTGACGCCGCCTTCGCGGCAGGCCTGCGTCTCCACTTCCAGCGGCACGCGTGGGGGAACGCCACGCTGGCGGACTTCCTCGACGCCCTTGGCACCGTCGCTGGCCGGCCGCTCGACGCCTGGGCAGAGGGCTGGATCATGACCCGCGGCACGGACACCGTCACCATCACGTGGCAGGAGGTGGACGGCCGCATGCAGGACCTCGCCGTGGGCGTCGTGGCTCCCGACCCGTCCGCGCCCGTGCGCTCGCATGCGATGCACCTGGGCATCGTCCACGGCACCGCGCCGGACCTCGAGGTCACGATCCTGCCCGTGATCGCGACCGGAGCACGGACCGAGGTACCGGCCGTGGACGGGCTCGGCGTGCCGCGCCTGGTGTACCCCAACCACGGCGACTTCGACTACGCCCGCGTCATCCTCGACGAGCGTTCGGTGCGCTTCGCGCTGGAGTCCATGGGGGAGCTGCAGGACGCGACGCTCCGCCAGGTGCTCTGGAGCACGCTCTGGGACATGGTGCGTGAGAGCCGCCTGTCCTCCCTCGGCTACCTTGATGCCGTCGCCCGACTGCTGCCCGCCGAGACCGACGAGGAGATCGCCGATGCGGTGCTGGGGCACGCGGTCGGGGCCATCGCGGTCTACGTGCCGGAGGAGCGGCGCGGGGACCGGGCGTCAGCGCTCATCGAGCGGGCCCTGGACATGGTGGAGTCGCACGGCGCCACGGACCTGCGGCGGACCTGGTTGCGCGCCGCGGTCTCCGCGGGTCCGGATGCCATCGGCACGCACGCCGTGGACTGGCTGCTGGAACTGGCGGACCGCGAGGGTGAGGGCGGCCTGCCCGTGGACCAGGAGCAGCGCTGGAGCCTCGCCATCACGGCCAGCGCCGCGGGTCGAGCCGACGCCGCGGAGCGCGTCGAACGCGAGTCACTCCGCGACAGATCCGATCGGGGCGTCCGTGCGCGCATCACGGCCGAGATCGCCCGACCGGACGCGACGGCCAAGGCGGAGGCGTGGGCACGCATCAACGGGGACGGCTATGGCTCGTTCCAGCTGACCCGCGCGGCCATGCGTGGCTTCCAGTGGCAGAGCCAGCGAACGCTCCTCGAGCCGTACCGCGAGCGCTTCTTCACCGAGCTGCGGACCGTGTTCGCGACGCGGGAGTACGCGTTCGCCCGCGCATGGCTCCGGATGCTCTACCCGGGAATCTGGGCGGAGACGGCCATGGTCGAACGCGCGCGCGCGCTGCTCGCTGAGCTCGGCCCCGCCGAGGCCACGCTGGCGCGCCACCTGCGTGAGACGATCGATGATCAGGAGCGGATGATCCGCGTCCGGGCGCGGGCGGACCAGCCGGCCGACTGACGCTAGCGGCTGCGAGACCCCGAGCTGCGCGGCCGGCTGCTGCCGCTCCTCGCGCCGCCGCCGCCGCCCGAGCGTGCGTCGCTGCCACGCGGTGCCGCCACGGCCCGCGGGTCCAGCTCGAAGCCCTTGATCTGGCGCACCGGCAGGTCACGCTTGAGCAGCTTGTTGACTGCCAGCAGCTCCTGTTCCTCCTCCAGCGAGACGAGCGAGATCGCGTGGCCTTCCATGCCCGCGCGGCCGGTCCGACCGATGCGGTGCACGTAGTCCTGGGCGTGGTAGGGGAGTTCGAAATTGACCACCTGGGGCAGACCCTCGATGTCCAGGCCGCGCGCCGCCACGTCCGTGGCCACGAGCACCCGCACCGTGCCGTTCTTGAACTCCTCGAGCGCGCGTTCGCGTTCGCTCTGGGTGCGGTCGCCGTGGATGGCCGTCGCCTCCACGCCCTCCCGGTCCAGCCATGAGGCCAGGCGCGCGGCCATGTGCTTGGTGCGGGTGAACACGAGCACCTGGCGGAGGTCGCGCTTGCGCACGAGGTAGGCAAGCAGCTCGCGCTTGTGGTCGGCGTCCACGAGGTAGACGACCTGGTCCACCGACTCCGCGGCAGACACCTTGGGCGCCACGTCCACGTACTTCGGGTCGCGCAGGATGGTGTTCGCGAGCGCCTTCACCTCCGGCGCCAGCGTCGCCGAGAACATCAGGTTCTGACGCTCCACGGGCACCATCGCGATGATCTTGCGGATGTCCTCGATGAAGCCCATGTCCAGCATCCGGTCCGCCTCGTCAAGGACCAGCACCTCCACCGACCCGAGGTTGACCAGGCGGCTGGACGCGTGGTCCAGCAGCCGGCCTGGCGTCGCGACGAGGATCTCGATGCCACCCAGGAGCGCCTTCTCCTGGGGCGGCATGGGCACGCCGCCGTAGACCACCAGGCATCGCAGCGGCAGGTGCCGCCCGTACGCGCGGAAGGATGCCTCCACCTGGACGGCGAGCTCACGCGTGGGGGTCACGATCAGGGCCCGGACGGGGTGGCGGGCAGGGGAGAAGCTCGCATTGGCGTGCTTCTTGAGTCGCTGGAGGATGGGCAGCGCGAACGCCGCGGTCTTGCCCGTGCCCGTCTGGGCGCGTGCGATCAGGTCATGGCCCTCGAGCGCGATGGGGATCGCCTGCTCCTGGACCGGGGTGGGGACGGAGTAGCCCTCCTCCTTCACGGCGCGCAGGATCTCCGGGGCAAGTCCAAGGTCATCGAAGGTCATCAGGTGGGCTGTCTCTCGGTCGGGGACGATCCTCTGTTCCGCTCGGTCCAGGATCGTCGGGCTGCTGGGTACGCCGGGGCGCGGCGCCGGCCGAGAGGCGCCAACGAGTCATCCGTTGGGCGCAGTCTACGCCGGATCGTTCGTCCCGGTGGGGATCGGCACCAGCCGGAAGGCAGGACCACGACCCAGACCCTCGGCGGGCGTGCCATAGCGCAGGATGAGCGCGACCACCGCGCGCCGCGACTCGTCGGGCGCAAGCGGCGTCGCGATGGCCGCCAGGTCGCGGGCGGCGATGGTCACGCGGCAGCGTGGATCAGCCTCCAGGTTCAGCGCCCAGGCCGTGTCCGGGTTGCCGGCCGCGATGAGCAGCGACCCGTCCGGCTCATCCACGAACCCGACCGCGGCCACCCGCCGCGCGCCCGTCCGGCGGCCGCGCGTCTCGAGCAGCAGCACCCGACCCCACGATGCGAGCTCCAGCCCCATCGCGTCGGGACCCGAGGCGATGGGGTCACCGGCGGGCCGCCCGGCGTCCGGTCGGCTCACGTCCCGCGCTCCAGCGCGGGCCCGTGACGGTCACCACGGATGGCTGCGTCGAGGGCGGCGAGGGCCGCGTGCCGCCCGATGAGCGGCCGGTGATGGCGCACGGACGGAGCCTCGATGTTCAGCCGTCGCACCGTCGCGTCATGGTCTGCGGCGGCCTGCTCCACCTGGCGGCGCAACGTCGCCCGGATGGGCAGCGGCGCCCGGACGGCTCGCGCCAGGAGCGCCTCGTAGGCGTCTCGCAGGCGGCGCGCCTCCTTGTCCGCCTCGATCCACGGTGGCGTCACACCGGCGTTCCGCAGCAGGTGGTACGCGAGCGCCATCTCACCCGCGTACGGGTTCTGCTCCAACCGGAACGGGCGCCCGTGGGCGGGGAGATCCTCGAACTCGCCGCGCTCCTGCGCCTCGCGGATGATCCGTTCGGTCACCGACTCCCAGGTGGGCCCGATCGACCGCTCGCCATCCCGATCCATGCGGACGGCAGAGTCGGGTCGGCCATCGGTGGTCGCGCGCGGGCGGCGCGGAGAGTCGGCGCTCATGGGCAGTATCGTGCCACGCGCGGCGGGAGGGTCAGTGCGGGATGGCGACCGGCGGCGCGTCCATCGCGCGGCGGGAGTAGCCGCAGATGGGGCAGACCGCCACGCGGCGATCGGCATCCACCTCGAGATACGTGGTGCAGCCATTGGTGTTGCACAGCAGTCGGTGGGCCGAGCTGCGGCGGAGTCGGCGCTGCGCGAGGGTGCGCTGGCCGAGGCTCGCGGGGGAGCTGGGGGAACGTGTGAGCATGTACCTGATCGAACTTCCTGGGCCACCTGCATGGATTCCACGCGAGGCCCGCTTTGAGGTCTCGGCTCGACATTCCCGACGGTGTCAAGGGAACGGAACGCGAGGATAGTGGTGGTTGGTCTCACACGGCACGGGAGCGGAGGTTCTGATGCTCTGACCTGCGCGTGTGTCTCGACCTGCGGCGTAGTCTAGCGCATCCGCCGGTGTCCGGCTCCAGACGATGGTCCGGGTGCGGGATGACCCTAACGACGGCCCAGACGGGCGGCTGCCTCGACCGCCACCAGGGACATCACGAGGCCGGCTGCGAGGACCACGGCACGACCCAGAAGGCCACGACGGGCCGGGGCAGGCACGGATGGCGCGGGGGAGGGGACCATGGGCTCGATGGGCGCCGCGGCGGTCGCTGGCACGGATGCATGTGGCCGACCGAGCGCGCTCAGGAGGACGGGCGGCGCGGCCAGCGGTGCCACGGGTGCGGGCGGGGCACCGTGGCGCACCGGCGCGACGGCAAGCGGAGCCGGCCGGGGCGTCACCCGCACGGGTACCGGGCCGCGGTCCGGCACGATGGGGATGGCGATGTACGGACGGGGCGCACCCGGTGGTTGCGCGGCGAGGGCCGCTCGGACGGAGGTGCCCGGCGGGTCCACTGCCCGGTGTGCCCTACCACGGGGCCTGATCCACGCGTCGGGGACGAGTCGCGTCTCGACGATCACGCCCGCGAACGACGCGAGCGGCTCCGCCCAGGGCGCGCGAAGCAGGTGACGGCCCTCGATGGGTCGCCCGCCGATGACGGGGATCGCGATCGGGGAGACCGGTCGACCCGATCCGGCGCCCGGCACGGCCGGCAGGCTGGAGAATCGCGTCTGCCACGGCGCGCGCGGCGGGGGCAGCACGGCACCGACCGTGAGCTCGGGGGTCCGAGCGAGCGCGTCCACGATCCGTTTCCCTCCTATCGCCTCCCACATCTGGTGGAGTGCGATGGGGTGAGGGTACGACATCTGGTGGGTGTGGACAACTGGCACCGGCCCGCGGCCGGACGCTAGCATGGCAGGCATGGGCATCGCTGGGAGGGACCGGGACTGCACCTGGAGCGCATCGGCTCACGTCGGCCGCGGACCCGCCTGCATGGTGTGCGCCGGATGATCAGCCGGTCCGGACCCGGTCGGGGGCCGTCCCGGTGCTGACCGGCCGTGGCATCGATCGGTCGCGCGACCGCGCCATCACCATCGCCGGCGTGGCCATCGCCGCGGTCTTCCTGCTCGTTTCGCTCGTGGTGGTCGTGCTGCCGGGTGGATCGGGTGGCCCATGGTTGCCGCTGCACCTGGCACTGGCCGGCGGAGCATCCGTGGCCATCGCGTCCCTGCTTCCCTTCTTCGCGGCCACGTTGGTGGCCACAGCCCCGGCCCCGGACGCCTGGCGGGCCGCCGCCATCGGCCTCATCACGGCGGGCGCGACGCTGGTCACGGGCGGTGTCCGCGCGGGCCAGCTCGGCGCGGGTGCCGTCGGCGGGGCGCTCTACCTCGCCGGTATGGCTGTGCTGCTCGCGCTCACGGTCGGGTTGCTGCGCCGTTCACTCATCGCGCGACGGCGCATCTTCAGCGTCTTCTACGGCGCGGCGCTGGGCGATGTGCTGGTGGGCGCGGCGCTCACGACGCTGATGCTGGCAGGGGTGCCAGCGGTGCTCGCCGCCTGGCCCACGCTGCGCGCCGCGCATGCCTGGCTCAACCTGTTCGGGTTCGTCGGGCTGGTCGTGGCCGTCACCCTCATCCACCTCTACCCCACGGTCGTCGGTGCCCGCATCGAGCAGGGCCGTGTCACCGTGGCGGGGTTGCTCGCCCTGACCGCCGGGCCGGCCTTCGTGGCCCTGGGATTCATCACGGGGGCGTGGGTGCCGATCGCCCTGGGAGGCGGGCTCGTCGTGGCCGGCTCGGGGACGCTGGTCGCCTACGCGGTGGACGTCCTGCGGCGCCGGGCCCGCTGGACGAGGGACCCCGACTGGCATCGGTTCACGACCGGGTCCCTCACGTGTGCCATCGGCTGGCTGGCGGTCGCGCAGGTGGGTGCGGCGGCCGTCGCGATCATCCGCGGTCCCGGGCCGGCGGGTTGGGTCGGCGGCGTGGTGGTCGCGCCGCTGGTCCTGGGCGCGATCGTCCAGGTGATCGTCGGCTCCTGGTCCCACCTCCTGCCGGCGGTGGGCCCCGGATCGCCGGTCCGTCATGCCTGGCAGCGTCGGACCCTGGGCCGCCTCGCCGCGTTCCGCATCGTCGGCTTCCAGCTCGGCGTGGCATTGCTGCTCGTGGCAGCGATCGCGGGCGTGGATGGGCCGCTGCAGACTGCAGGCGCCCTGCTCGCTGTCGCCACCACGGCACTCTCGGTGGCGCTGTTCGCCATCGCGCTGGCCGGCCGACGCGAGGGCCCACTCCGCCCCACGAAGAGGGATGCGGCCCAGGCCCAAGCCTCTTGACAGCCGCGCGGATGGGCGTACGATGCAGGGCAAGAGGTGACGCGACCGTGCAGAACCAACGCCGTCAGCAGAGACCGAGAACTGGTCAGAGTGACCCGGGCCTCGAGGGGTCCGTGGCACTGCTGAGCACGACGGACGCGTCCTGCGGTTGGGGCAACCTCGCCACCCAGCCCCGCGCGGGCAACATCAGTTCGGACGCCAGGGCTGGCTGGGTCGGGCGATCGGGGTCACGGCAGGCGCTGGACGCAGCCGAGACCTGACGGATCGCCCCCGACGACCACATCGAGGAGACGACCCACGCCGTTGGAGCGCGTGGGTCGTTCGATTCGTGCCACGAACGGCCCCGGGTCAGACCGATCCGGTGACCACGGCGGGGGCGGGGCGCAACGGGCGGATGATGGCCAGGGCCATGAGCACCAGCACGTAGGCGACGCCGGCTGAGGCGAACACGGGCACCAGGTCCACGTCCGCCTGCTTGATGGCGATCCCGGCGAACGCCCAGGCGATGACGGCGCCATAGGCGACGTCGCGTTGTCGGGCCACCATCACCGTGGCGAGCGCCAGGCCCACGCCGAGGACCGCCACCGCCCACACCGTCTCCGGGACGACGACGCCCCGGAACCCGGCGTGGTACAGCATCTGGCTGATGTTCGCGATGGTCGCGATGGAGATCCAGCCGAGGTAGACGGAGAATGGCAGCGCGACCAGCCACCCCTGGGCAGGACCGGCGGCCGCGGCCCGCGGCTCACGCACCCGGAGCCACAGCGCGGTGAGCGTCACCAGCAGCGCCAGCATCACGGGCACCGTGAGCACGAACACCTGGTACTGCCAGAGCAGCACCCAGGCCGCGTTGAGGACGCCCGTCAGGGCGGGCAGGTAGCCAAGGCGCCGAAGCGTCTCATCCTCGCGGTTCCGGGGCAGGCCCTGCCAGACGGTGAAGACGAGGAGCAGCAGGTAGATCGCGCTCCAGATCGAGAACACGTAGTTCGCGGGCACGACGAGCACGGGGAACAGGTCGGAGATCTGGGCGGTGGTCATGCCGCCCAGCGGGATCGCCACGGCGGCGCCGTTCACGATCACGGTCGCGACGTAGGCGACGATGGTCGCCAGCTGGCGGGTCAGGTCTCGATTCATGGATGCGTCCTCGGTCAGGTTCACGGCCCATCGGACCATTCGTCGCGGCCGCGGCGACGCATGGCGCTCGCCGTCAGATGAGGTCGGGCCGCCCCGCGCGACGTGGTGGCAGGAACGTGATGACCACGCGCGAGGGTCCACCGGCGGGCTCGCGGGTGCTCAGCTCGAACGCCCCGGGAAAGGCTGCCCGCAGCGCCACGCGCAGGTCGTGGAGCGTCCGTTCGAACAGGGCGGCGTCCGCGACACCCCGCGCGTACGACTCGAGCTCGGCGCGCTCGCGGAAGCGGGCAACGACGTGGATCGCCTCGAAGCCATCCGCCTGCCAGGCGATGCGCACGGAGCCGTCGGGTTCGATCAACACCTCCCCATCGTACGGGGTCGGCGGAGATATCCTCCGTCCATGATCGACCTCACCCCCGCGATCGCGGCGCGGCTCGACCGCGAGATCGTTGCCTGGCTCACCACCGTCACACCCGACGGCCAGCCGCAGACCTCCCCGGTCTGGTTCCTGTGGCAGGACGGCCGGTTCGTCGTCTACTCCCTGCCACGCTCGCCCCGGGTGCGCAACATCCGCGCCAACGAACGTGTCGCGGTCAACCTCGACGGGAATGGACAGGGCGGTGCGATCGTCAGCTTCGAGGCGACGGCGGTCCTGGACGATGCTGGGCCGCTGTCGGTGGCGTTGTCCGACTACCAGGCGAAGTACCTGCCCCGCATCACCGAGTACGGCTGGACGGCCGAGAGTTTCGCCCGCGATTACCCGCAGCGGATCGTCATCACGCCCACCCGGCTCCGCGCGTCCTGACCGCGCGCCCTGCGCCAGGCCCCGTGCCGGCTTGCGGGCCCATGGCACGAGGGCCACATGGATACGAGACCCATCGCCGACCCCGAGCTCGAGGCCTACGCGGCCGCCCACTCCAGCTGAGCCCGGCACATGCGGCGCTCGCCCGCCGCCACATCGATGCCTCACCGTACGCCGACCGCATCGAGATCATCGAGGGGCCGGCGCTCGCGTCCGTGGGCAGGCTCCACGGTCCCGTCGACCTGGTGTTCTTCGACGATCACGCTGCGCGACGGCATGACCCTGGTCCGCAAGCGCAGCTGAGGTCCCTGTCCGCGGTCGCGGTCAGATACATGACCATATCTGGCAGGTTCTCCCGATAGGCTCGTCCCATCGGTCAAGGGACGCCCGTCGGAGTGACGCGGGCATGCAGCGGGAGACCATCGGGATGCTGATCCATGAGTTGACCATCGCCATGCAGCGCGACCGTGAACGACAGCTGCACGCGACGCTCGCTACCCGCCGCCACCTCGCCCAGGCCTGCCTGGCCGCCCCGCGGGGCGTGCTCGCCCGGCTGCGCCCGATGGGACGGCCAGCCGACGGACCGCTCCGGACCGAAGGACACGCGCACGCGCGCATCGACCCCCGGTCCGTCCGTGAAGCCCTCCGGACGCCCCCGGCCGCTCAGGCCCCGCCGGATCGCGGCGCGCCGATGTAGCGCTCGAGGACCAGGCGTGCGGCGTCGATCAGCTGCTCGCGCAGCTCCTGCGGTTCAAGGACCTCCGCTCCGTCTCCGAGACGCAGCAGGCGGCGCGGCGCCGCATCCGGCCAGTCCAGGTGCACGCGGAGGTGCCACCAACCGTCGGCATCCACCTCCTCCAGTCGTTCTGCGGCGTGCCAGGCCCCCTCACCGATCGCGTCGCGCAGGATGTCGAGGCGCCGCGGATCCACGCGCAGCCGCACCTCCAGGCGTGGCACCGACGCCTCGTACGCCGAGGTGGATTCCGTCCAGAACCCGGCGAGATCGAACGACTCCGGCCGGGTGAAGCGCGCCTCCGCCGGCTCCATGTGGCGTACCCGCGAGACCCGGTAGGTGCGTGCCTGGTCCTCGGCCGTGGCCACGAGGTACCACACGCCACCCTTGAGCACGAGCCCCAGGGGCGCCACCGTGCGCTCCACCGTCCGGTCCCCACGGTCGTATTCGAGCCGCACCTCGTGGTCGTCCCAGACGGCCGCTGCGAGCCCCGCCAGATGGGGCACGGCCTCGCTGGACTGGAACCATCCGGGCGCGTCGAGGTGGAACCGCTGGGACAGCCGGGTCGCGCGGGAGCGCAGCTCCGGCGGCAGCGCCGCGAGCACCTTGAGTCGCGCGGCCGCCACGACCGTGCCCAGGCCAAGCTCGGCGGCGGGACCCGGCAGCCCCGACAGGAACAGCGACTCCGCCTCTCCCTGGGTGAGGCCCGTCAGCCGCGTCCGGTAGCCGTCGACGAGCCGGATGCCGCCCAGCGGCCCGCGATCCGCGTAGATGGGCACGCCCGATGCGCTGAGCGCCTCCACGTCGCGGTAGATCGTGCGCACCGACACCTCCAGCTCCTGCGCGAGCTGGGACGCCGTGAGGCCACCGCGGGATTGCAGCAACAGCAGGACGGACACCAGGCGGGACGCGCGCACCCCCAGAGGGTAGCGTATCCATGACGCCGAGTGTCAGGTTACCGGTCCGGCACCCGGCCGTTCCACAAGGGACCTGAACAGGTGCGCGAGCGTCCCCTCGGGGTCCGCGGTCATGCCCGTGTGCACCTCAGCCGGCTGGACCATCGTCGATGTGGGGGAGACCAGCCAGTGGAAGCGTTCTGGCTGGCTGAGGGCGGCGAGGGGGCCCGCTGTCGGGTCGCCCGCGCACAGTCGGGGAATCAGCTCCAGGTGACGACGCACCACGACGGGGTCGCAGCCCGGCGCGAAGTCGGCGAGCAGCCCCTCATCGAGGTGGACGTGCGCACCCAGGAACCGCTTCGGGCGACAGAACACGATGACCCCCGCGTTGAATCCCTCGCCACGCTCCACCCTGGGGATGACGCGCACGATCGCGTACTGGAACGGCGCACGTGCCACGGAACGGGCGGCCGAGGCTGCGATGGGATCAGGCGGCCGTGCGGGCACGCTCCACCTCCTCCACGAACGGCCGAGGCGCCTCCAGCCGGGTCAGCAGGTAGTCCACGTAATCGGCGCGTGGCTCGGACAGCCAGTCATCGGGCACCGCGGCCAGGACGGTCTCCAGGAAGTCGCGCTCGATCAGACCACCGAGGCGCGCGTCGGCGTCCACGATGGATCCCGCGACCGGGAGCAGGATGTGGTCCTTCGCCTGTGCGAAACCGCGCCGCGCGTGGTCACGCGGTTCACGCCACGTGTGCTGGACATACAGCGCAGCGCCGTGGTCGATGAGCCATGGCCGACCGTGCCACACGAGCAGGTTGGGGTTCTTGGCGGTACGGTCGATGTTCATCACGAGTGCGTCGAACCACACGATGTCCGCGGCGAGCTCCGGGCTCGGCGGCGCGTCCACCCGTGGCCGATAGGGGAGGGATCCGGGCAGGAAGTCGAGGCCCGCGTTGAGCCCGGCGCTCCGCTCCAACAGCTCGCGGATCTCCGGGTCGGGTTCCGCGGCGGCCAGCGCGATGTCCATGTCCACCACGACCAGCTCCGGCACGGGCAGTCCCAGGCGGCGCCCGATCTCGCCCGCCACGATCTCCGCGATGAGCGCCTTGGGGCCTTGGCCCGCGGCCCGGAACTTGACCACGTACAGCCCGTCGTCATCCGCCTCCATGATCGCGGGCAGCGAGCCGCCCTCCTTGAGGGGCGTCACGTAGCGGGTGGCGGTCACGGTCCGGAGCATCCGCCCGAGTCTATCGGGCGGACCGACGCTCAGGGTCCCCAGTCGGGGTTGAGCGCGTTGGCCGCGATGACGCGATCCACACCGGTGCCCAGGTGGCGGACGTGGAGCTCCAGCATGGTCGCCTCGTCCAGCGGGACCGGGCTGTACGAGTACGCCACGAAGCGCCCGTCCGGGGAGACCGTGGGCCAGATCGCGAAGCCGGTCGCATAGGCCGTGATCTGGGTCACCGCACCCGTGCGCAGGTCCGCCAGGAACAGGTTGGCGCGCTCCACCATGCCGGAGCTGTCGGAGGCGATGAAACCAGACCCATCCGGCAGCCAGTCGATGCCGTTCACGAGCGTGGCGGGGAGGATGGGGTCGCCCACCCGGTCGGCATCCGCCCGGACGAGGTCGATCGTGGACGGGGTGGTGTCGTAGCGCTGGTACAGGATCCGGTCATCGGTGGGCGACCAGGTCGGGGTGGTCGCGCTCATCGTGGCGCTCGCGTCGGGGTCCAGCAGGGTCGTGCCGATGTCCAGTGGCCCGGCGCCAGCCGGGATCTGCCAGAGCGAGCCCAGGCCCTGCTGGTAGGCGAGGCGCGATCCATCGGAGCTCCAGCTCACCGACAGCGCGCCCCACGCATCGAGCGGCTCCGTGCCGAGCGTGAGCGTCCCGGCGTCGGTCACCTCGCCCGCCCGGACGTCCGCGAACACGGCCGGGTCGAACCAGGTCGAACCGCCGTCGCTGGCGACCACGAACTGGGGGGTCTCGGGGCCCAGGTCACGGACCGGCAGCTCGAAGGTCGACTCCGTCCCCGCAGCCACCTCGGCGCCCATGGCCATCTCCAGGCCCTGGGCGTGCAGCAGGATCTGCGCCGGTTCCGGGAGCGTGTTGGCCACGGTGACCCGGACCGTGCCCAGGGGCAGTCCGCCGAGGGTCGCGCACGCGGGACCGTTGGTGAGCCGGACGAGGTCCGTGCCGTCCGGGTCCACCAGGTACAGGTCGGACAGCCAGATCGAACACAGCTCCTCGTGGCCGCTGGCGAACGCCAGCCGCTGCCCGTCCGGCCGCCAGGCGATCCCCTGGATGCCCGATGTCGCATCCGGCGTGAGGCCGAAGACCACCCGGTCATCCGAGCCGTCCGGCCGCACGGTGCGGATCCGGACGCGATCCTCGATGTATGCGATCGTGCCGCCCGGCTCCGGGATCGCCTGGGCCGCGACCGACGGCGCCAGGCCCACGATCACGACCAGGACGACGAGGGCAGGAACGGTGCGCGACGCGCGCGGTCGCCTGGAGGCGCGGTCGGTGTGCATCGGCCGAGGATACCCTGCCCCGTCGGGTGGGCAGCGACGCGCGGCGTCGGTCGCGTCAGGACGGGCGGTGTGCCCCGGTCCGGCGGTCCAGGCCACCTTTCCGGGCGCCTCCGCCGCCGACCAGCCGCGCCTTCTCGACGGCATCGTTCACCTCGCGTGGCCCGAGGAACCCGATGGGCAGGCCGGCTTCGATCACGAGCACACCCAGGGTGCCCGGCACCTGTCGCTCGAGCACGCTCGTGACCAGCTCGTCCGGGCCAGCGCTGGGTACCGCGGCGATGGGCAGCGCGATCTCCTCCAGGCGTCGCTCGCGGCGCTCACCCGGCGGGATGCGGCCCACCTGCGCAAGGAGCACCACGCCCAGGATCTCCCCGCCGGGGCCTGCCACGAGGTAGGCGGAGGCCCGCTGGGCCATCGCGACCTGCGCCGCGAACGTATCCAGACGCAGCCCGCCCGGCACACGCAGCAACCCGTCATCCATGACCGCTCGCACCGGCACATCGCGGAGTGCATCCACCATCAGCGCCTGGCTCGACTCCATGGTCGCGGCGTTCATGAGGAAGAAGCCCAGGACCACCGTCCAGATGCCACCCAGATCCTGGCCTGCCACGAGCTCGAGGACGCCGAACGCGATGAGCGCCATGCCCATGCCCCGTCCGATCGCCGTCGCCACCCGGGTCGCCCGGAGGGCATCGCCCTTCCAGCGCCAGAGGATGGCGCGAAGCAACCGGCCGCCGTCCAGGGGCGCGCCCGGCAACAGGTTGAAGACGCCCAGCACCAGGTTGATGCCGCCCAGCCATGCCGACGCGGCGACGACGAGGACCGGCAGCCCGAGGTGCTGCGCGGCGAGCGCCGAGAGGCCGAAGGCAGCGCCCAGCAGGATGCTCACCAGCGGCCCCACGCCCGCGATGCGCGCTTCCGCGCCCGGTGTCTTCGCCTCACCCTTGAGCTGGGCCACGCCGCCCAGGAGCCACAACGTGATGCCGTCCACCTCGAGGCCCTCCCTGCGGGCCTGGATGGCGTGCGCGAGCTCGTGGGCCAGCAGCGACAGGAAGAACAACAGCGCGGCGATGGCGCCGGCTCCCCAGTACTCGACGACCGGCCGGTCCGGGGCGGCGCTCGGCAGCAGCTGCGTCGCAAGCGTCCAGGCGATCAGGAAGGCGATGACCAGCACGGTCCAGTTCGCACCGACGCGGACTCCCGCGATGCGTCCCAGCCGAAATGTCTCATGCACGTGACGGTCAGTCTAGCGCATCCCCCCGGTGCATCCCCCCGAATGGATCGGACCGTCGCCGATCGCCTGCCCCAGACCGCCCCGGACCGCACCGGAGGGACCATCGTCCGGCCGGGCATAGGCCGTCGGGTTCCTGTGCGTGTCACCGGGCGGCGGCGACCATGACGGCTGCGTCGTTGCCTGTCGACGTGAGTCCGTTCTGGTGAGGGAGATGTCCACGTCCGCCGCGCACCTGTCCGCGCCCCGCGCCGCCCTGGGAGCCGCCATCGTCGCGCTCCTCGTGCTGGCCATGGCGTCACCGACCTTCGCCTGGCAGTCTGCCAGCGCGCACGCCAGCCTCGTCGCCCGGGAAGCCGAAGCCGTGCCCCGCGGTACCATCAGCAGCGCGCAGGGCCGGCAGGCCGCGAGCGCACCCATCGATTCACCGGCCGAGGCGCTCGCCGCCGGCGGTCGGCGGGCTCCGGGCGGTAAGTCCCACACCGTGGTGCGCCACGGCATCGACGTGTCGCACTGGCAGGGCCGCATCGACTGGGACCGGGTCGCTCGATCGGGCGTCCGCTTCGTGGTCGCCAAGGCGACCGAGGGCACCTGGATGGTGGACCCGATGTACCGGCGGAACCGGACCCATGCACAGCGCAACGGGCTGTTCTTCACGGCCTATCACTACGCGAATCCCAGCCGTCAGCCGGGCGACGCGAAGCGGGAGGCCGACTGGTTCCTGCGCCACGCCCGCCTGCGGGGCGCGAATCTGCTGCCTGCCCTGGATCTCGAGGAGCACGGCGGGCTCTCTGCCAGGGAGCTTGAGCGATGGACCTTCGTCTGGATGCGGCGCGTGGAGAAGCGGCTGGGTGTGAAGCCGATGCTCTACACGAGCCCTGGCTTCTGGTCCGGCTGGGTGGGGGACACGCCAGACCTGGCCCGGGCCGGGTTCGAGACGCTGTGGGTCAGCCACTGGCAGACGCGCAAGCCGTGGGTGCCCGCCAACAGGTGGGCCGGCGCAGGCTGGACGTTCTGGCAGTGGACCGAGCGCGGCCGGGTCGCCGGCATCCACAACTTCGTCGATCGCAACATCTACAGCGGTCCCCGGCTGCAGCGCCTCACCATCGCGGGGATCCGGCGTGACGGCTCACCGGAGACCGACCGCAAGCGGTGACCGCGCTCGCTGAGCGATGTCGCCGCGTCAGACCCCCGGATCGCGGGGCGGACGGGTGGTGATGCGCTCGCCGGGCAGCATTGCGGGTGAACCCTGGCCCCGCGGCGCCCCGCCGACACCGCCCCGCGGCGCCCCGCCGCCGCCAGCGTGCGGCCGGGACGGCGCGAAGGGGCGACCGCCACCCGCCGGGCGATGCCCGCCGGACGGACGCTGGCCCAGGGAGGATCCCGCCGGACGCTGACCCAGGGACGTGCCGGGGGCCTGGCGCGGCGCCGCGGGGCGTCGATCGCCCGCGTGGCGCTGGTCGCCCGGAGCGCCGCCCCCCGAAGAGGCCGATGAACGGCCGCCCTGCGATGCCGCCGGTCGGCCCCCCTGCGCTGCCGCCGGGCGAGGACCTCCGGACGTCTGCGGCCGAGACCCCGGCCGACCGTCGCCGCCCGGACGGGCACCGCCTGGACGGGCACCGGCCGCGCCGTTGCCGGAAGATCGACCGGCCGCCATCGGGCTGCGGCCCTGGCTCGGTCGACCGGGACCGCGGCCCGGGCCGCCACGACCGCTGCTCATGCGCGGCGGCTCGGGTGCCGGGATCGCGTTGGGGTCGGGCTCGTAGCCCACGATGACCTCGCGGTCGATCTGGGCCCGCAGCAGCTTCTCGATGTCCCGCAGGAACAGCGCCTCATCCGCGGACACGAGCGACACGGCCGTGCCGCCGGCGCCCGCGCGTCCCGTCCGGCCGATGCGGTGGACATAGTCCTCCGGCACGTTCGGCAGCTCGTAGTTCACGACGTGCGGCAGCTGGTCGATGTCGATGCCGCGCGCCGCGATGTCCGTGGCCACGAGCACCTGTGCGCCGCCGACCTTGAAGGCGTTGAGCGCCTTCACACGCGCCGCCTGGCTCTTGTTGCCGTGGATCGCCATGGCGTCGATGCCATCCCGCTGGAGCTGCTCCGCGAGGCGGTTGGCGCCGTGCTTGGTGCGCGTGAACACGAGCGCCTGGTGGATCCGCCGCGTGCGGACCAGGTGCGACAGGAGGGCGCGCTTGCGGTCCTTGTCCACCGGGTGCACCACCTGGCGCACGAGTTCCGCGGCGGAGTTGCGGGGCGCCACGTCCACGGATGCGGGGGTGCGCAGCAGGCGCTCCGCGAGCTGACGGATGTCGGGCGAGAACGTGGCGCTGAAGAGCAGGCTCTGGCGGTCGGTGGGCAGCAGCGCCAGGATCTTGCGGATGTCATGGATGAAGCCCATGTCCAGCATCCGGTCCGCCTCATCGAGGACGAGGATCTCCACGGACGACAGCCGGACGGTGCCCTGGCCGATGTGGTCCAGGAGGCGACCGGGCGTCGCGACCACGATCTCCGCGCCCGCCCGGATCTCACGGACCTGCTTGTCCATGCCCACGCCACCGTAGATGGCCACCGAGCGGGTGGGCAGATGGGTGCCATAGATGCGCACGCTCTCCTCCACCTGGAGCGCCAGCTCGCGGGTGGGGGCGACCACGAGGGCACGCACGCGGCGCGGGCCCTGGGGCCGCGTCTCGTGGAGGCGCTGGAGCATGGGCAGCACGAAGGCGGCGGTCTTGCCGGTGCCCGTCTGGGCGCCCGCGAGAAGGTCCCGGCCCTGGAGCACGATGGGGATGGCCTGGGCCTGGACGGGGGTGGGCTCGGTGTAGCCCTGCTGGGCGACGGCGCGGAGCAGCTCCGGGCGCAGCCCAAGAAGGTCGAAGGACATGTGCGTCTCCTGACGGGGCCCTCCCGCGATCCGCGGGGCCCGGTCAGGGCACGTGTGGGATGAGGCGTCGAAACGGTTCGGAACCGGAGCGCGACCGGGGCGCCCATCCAACAGCCAGGCGCAGCATAGCGCCTGTCGCCCGACCGCGTGGCGAGCGCGGTCTCAACTCCGGTCGACTTCCTCGCCGCCCCGGTCCCGCAGGAAGCGCTCGATATCCGCGATGAGGTCCGTGCCGGACGGCAGCCGGGACTCATCCACCATGGCTTCCAGGCGCTCCACGTAGGCACGCGTCGTGTCGTCCACGGCGGTCGCCCCGTCCAGGCGCACGCGCAGCTGCGCGGCCTCCGCCACAAGGTCGCCCAGGGGCAGCTCCATGCCGGCGTGCCAGCCCACGGCGCGCAGCAGCGCGACCGAGGCAGCCGGGTAGGCGCCGGTGATGTAGTGAGGGACCTGGGCGTAGTATCCGATGGCCGCGATGCCCGCCCGCGCGATGGCCATGTCCAGCACCGAGAGGCAGGCCGCCGGCACCTTGAGCGTCCCCTCCGGACCGGGCGTCACGTCACCGCGCAGCAGGCCCGGCCACGCCGCGGTCCCCAGCACGGGCACCGAGCGGGTGTGCGGGACGGCCGCCGGGATGGCGCCGATGCTGATCCACTCCACGATGCCCAGGGTCCGGGCGAGTTCGACCGCGTCGTCCGCCAGCTGGCGCCAGCGGTAGTCGGGCTCGGCGCCGGAGAACACCAGGACGTCCCGGGACCCGGCGCGAAGCCGGCGGATGGCGAGCTCCGGCCACGTCAGTTCACTCGGGCGGCCATCCACGATCTCCAGCGTGGGACGGCGCGAGCGGTAGTCGAAGATCCGGTCCCCGTCCACGGTGGCGACCACGGGCGCCTCGGCGATCAGCTGCTCCGCCGCCGTGGTGGACGCTGCTCCCGCATCCACCCACGCGTCGAACGCGGCGACGAGGATGGGGGCATCGAACGGGCCGGAGTCGACGAGGGTGATCAGATCCACGGCGGAAGGATATGGCCTCCGGGCCCAGGACGGTCATCGACCCCGGCACTGGCGCTGGAGGAGGGGTGCGAGCAGTGCCGGGGTCGAGATATGGAGGGGGCTGGACCCCGGCACTGGCGCTGGAGGAGGGGTGCGAGCAGTGCCGGGGTCGGATGTGGTGGGAGCGATCGCTAGGCGGCCAGCCGCTCCGTGAGGCCGTCCAGGACCAGCCGACGGGTATGCCCCATCAGTGGCTCGAGGGAGAGGATCCGACGCAGGATCGGACGGTGCTCCTGGGACGTGACGCACGCCAGCCAGATGTCATCGCCTTCCGCCACCGGGACCGTGGCCGCGCCGCACGCGTCGCAGTAGGGCGTCTCGATGGTCGCTTGCTCGATCTGCTCGCGCGAGCGGTCCTCACCGGAGGTGGGGGTGGTCAGGATGTTGGGGGCTGTCATGGTCATCATCGGTGCGTCTTTGGCGCTCTTCGAATACGGAACGTGACGTATCATAACGCAGTGTCCGTGACTTATCAAGACGGTGCGTCTCGAAAGCAACCGAACCGCAACGTTGATGTCGAGACGATCGTCCGTCGGGGCCGTCCCCGCTCCGATGTGGCCCATCAGGCGATCCTGGAGGCGGCCCGCGAGCTGCTCATCGAGGTGGGCTTCAGTGACCTCCGGCTTGAGCACGTGGCGGCCCGGGCCGGCGTGGGCAAGGCGACGATCTACCGCCGCTGGCCGTCCAAGGAGGCGCTCGCGGTCGACCTGCTGATGGAGCTGGCCACGCCCTACCTGCTCACCCCGGACCTGGGGGATACGCGCGCGGAGCTGGAGGCGGTCGTGGACAACGTGCTGCGGGCCATCTCGGGCACGGACTTCGGGCCGGTGATCCGGGCGCTGCTGTCACAGATCGCGGGCAACGCCGCGCTGGGAGACCCCTTCCGGGCGACCATCGTCCAGGCGCGCCGTGACGAGGTGGCGCGCATCGTGGGCCTGGGCGTGGCGCGCGGGGACCTGCGCTCGGACGTGGATCCGGACCTGGTCACGGAGCTGCTCCTGGGACCGCTCTACTTCCGGCTCGTGTTCGGTGGGGAGCTGGAGCCAACGCTGGTGCCGCGTCTCGTGCGCAGCGTCATGGAGGGACTGGGCACGGATGCTGCCATCGCGCCTGCCGGCTGGCTGCCGGAGGAACCGGACCCGGGGGTCGGCAGGTAGGACCGGCGCGCGTTGTCCGCGCGCTCAGGCGCCCCGGCGGGGGTCGTAGCGGCCGTCGTCGCGGACGGGCAGGATCACGATGTACTTCCCGTCCTTGTTGGGGTACGTCACGTCCGGGCGGCGCCACGGGAGGAAGTCCTGCGCGAGCCGCTCAACGGTCTCCGTCGAGCCCGGCGGCAGGCTCTCGCCCCAGATGGAGCTGAAACGCGGGTACCAGACATCCGTCATCACGACGTGGGTGACCTCGAAGTCATCCGTGAAGGCCGGATCCCCGGTGGCACGGAAGCCGGTCATGACCATGGAGTGAGCGCCACGCCAGGCGAGGATGCCGACGGGCCGCCCGGTGAGCCGGATGGCGCGCGCCGCCTCCCGGAGGGCGAACCGGCGGGAGACGGCGACGTGCACGATGTACGGCCCGATGCCCTCCCGGTTCAAGCCCTCGGCCCAGCCTTCCGGCTCGGCACCGGCCCCCGTGAGCTTGTCCGTGGAGTGCCGGCGGGCGAGGTTGTAGAGGCGCTGCTGCTCTGGCACGCTGTCGATCGGGCTGCGCTTCTTGACGATGTTGATCATCGTGAGCATCGCGGCAGGGACGCACCACTCCGGCGTCGCTTCCGAGGCGAACGCGCCCGCCTTGTCCACGTCCATCGTGAACGCCCCGCGCCGCGGACGGGGCCGCAGGTCCGACCACGGGTGCGGCGTGCGCTCGGGGGCCGGGGCGGCGGTCGGATCCGCCTCGACGCCGGCCACCCCCTCCGCTACGGCGCCGGTTGCTTCGGCAGCGGGGCGGCTGCTGGGCGCCGTCGTGGCCCGCGGGCGCCGCGTGGGGGTGGTGCGGACCGGGACTTCGGTGGCCACGGCACCCGCGACAGGGTCGGATCCCGGCGTGTCGCTCGGTGACGGGCTGGTCTCCGGGGCCGCGATGGCGGTGAGCGCCTGGCCCACATACGTGCCCCCCGCGAGGATGACACCGCCGGTGACCAGCGCCACGACCAGCAGGCCCACGATCGCGGCCACGGGGCTGGAGCGGCGGCGACGGTACTGCGAATCGTACAGGCGATCGGACGGCACGCGGGATCGAGACCTCGGCATCGGGTGGGGCGGCAAGGGCGTCGGGGCGACGGTACGCCGCATCGCCGACGCTGCCAATGGTTGTGAAGGGAACTTCACCCGACGTGCATCGGGCACTCGTCGAACGGCGCAGGACCCGTATCCTGCCGGGAGAACCCGCCCCGGAACCTGCGCAGTGGAGACCCGGTCATGGACCTGACCACGTTCTATGCCACGGTGGGTGGCATCTCCGTCACGCTCCACGGCCTGTTCGTCGGGGTCCAGTCGGCGTGGGTGCTGATGCTCGAGCCGCGGGCGCCGGGATCGACGGCGGTCGACCGCGATGCGGCCGTCGACGTGCCAGAGGTCGGCGTCTGGGTCGCGGCGCGCTCAGGCCCGCGGTGGCTTGGTGCGCGCCGCGATGCGGCTCAGCGCGCCGCTCCAGCCCGCCTCGAAGGGCGTGCCCGGCTCGTCGAGGTCCATCACCACGGGGGCGTGATCCGAGGGTGTCGGCGGGCCCTTGCGTGCCTCGCGGTCGATCTCCGACCAGACGACGCGCGCCGCCACCGGCGGCGTGACATACAGCAGGTCGATGCGCATGCCCTCATTCTTGTGGAACATGCCCGCGCGGTAGTCCCACCACGAGAAGCGTCCGCGATCGGGCACCTGCGTGCGGTAGGCATCCACGAGGCCCCACGCGCGCAGGCGCGCGAGCTGCTCACGTTCGGGCGCGGAGACGTGCGTGCCGCCGTGGGCGCGGACCGGATCCCAGACGTCCTCGTCGGTGGGGGTCACGTTGTAGTCACCGCCCAGCACGAGCGGCGTCTCCGGGGTGGCGGTCTCCGCCACCCAGCGCGAGAGGCGCTCGAACCAGCGCAGCTTGCCCTCGTAGAACGGTGACCCCACGACGCGGCCGTTGGGCGCGTAGAGGCTCGCGACCCGGACGCCCCCGCAGACCGCGGACACCATGCGCGCCTCATCGAACGGGTCGAAGTCATCCTCCGACACCGCGACGGTCGCACCGGCCCGCGAATCGCGCACCCGCCCGTCCCCGAAGTTCACGACCGGATCGGCGATGCCCACCCGGGAGGCGATGGCGACGCCGTTCCACCGGCCCTCACCGTGATGCAGCAGCTCATAGCCGCGCATCCGGAAACTCATCTCCGGTACGTCGTCATCGCCCAGCTTCGTCTCCTGGATGAGGAGCACGTCGGGGGCGGCACGCTCGAGCCACTTCTCGACAGCCACGCCACGGGCCTTGAGGGAGTTGACGTTCCAGGTCGCGATGCGCATGCCCGCAGCGTACCCCGCCCGGGCGGCCACCGGTCAGGCGGGCAGCACGGTCTCCACCATGGGCGCCACGATCACGAACATGCCGTCCCCGCCGTACTGAGGTCGGTACATGCTCGAGTACTTCAGGAAGTCGACCCCCAGCTCGCTGGCCGTGAGCAGCGTGTGGGGCTCCAGTCCCGGGCCATAGGCGCGGCTCACGCGCCCGGTCCAGGGGTCCTCGATCCAGACATGGGTGACCGTGAAGTCGTCCGTGAGCTTCGGGTCCGCCGTGGCCTTGAAGCCGGACATGACCCAGGCGTGAGCGCCCTCCCAGACCAGGAGTCCGACCGGCTTGTTCGTCAGGCGCATCTGCCGCGCGGCCAGCTTGAGGGCGGCCTGGCGGGTGCTCGCGGCGAGCTCGTCGTAGGGGCCGTGGCCCAGCTGCTCCAGGCCCTCCGACCAGCCGTAGACGGACGCGCCGGGGCGGGTCTCCACCCACGGGCTGACCTTGCGCGCGTACTTGTACAGGCGCTGCTGGGTCGCGCGGGTCCGGTCGGGGCGCCCGGGCTCGATCATGTTGATCATCATCTGCATCGAGGCGCCCACGCACCAGGAGCCGTCGTACTGGGGGACGTGGTCATCCGGCCGGTAGAGGTCCAGGGTATACGGCTTGAGGGCTGCCCGGCGCGCCCGGGGGGTGGTTTCCGAGCGTGGGCGCGGGCCCGCCACCGACTCATTCGGCGCCGCTGGCAACGCGCTCGGGCGCAGCTCCGCGAAAGGTGTCCCGACCGAGACGAGGGAACAGCCGGACACCAGCAGGCCGGCGAGGGCGACGGCGGCGATGCCCAGGCGGCGGTGGGCGGACGGGCTGCGGTGGCGTCGAACGAGCATGGGGGGACTCCAGGCTGGGGGTGGTTCCTGGTGGTCGGGCAGGCGGGAAGCGTATCCCAGGTCACGCGATGGGTCCCACAAGGGATACGTCCGAGGACCCTCGTCGGAGCTTGGTCGCGGGAGATGGCCGGCCGTGGAACCGCGTTCGGGGCCCGCAGCCGTGTCACGCAGCCGTGGTCGGGGTGGGTCGGTATCCTTGGCGGGTGAATCCCACGGCTGACCCTTCGCGCCTCACGCCCGCCGAGCAGTCCTACGTGCTCGCGATCCGCGCCACGCCGGACACCCAGGTGCTCACCGGGGCGGCCCTCGCGCGGCGCCTGCACGTCTCGCCACAGGCGGCGGGTGAGATGCTGCGGCGCCTGGTGACGGACGCGATGGTGGAGCAGGATGACCAGCGCCGGATCCGACTCACCGACGAGGGACGTCGAATCGCCGAGACGCTCTACCGTCGTCATGCGCTCGCGGAGTGGCTCCTCATCTCCGTCGTGGGTCTGGGCTGGGCGGAGGCGGACGAGGAGGCGACGGCGCTCCAGTCGGTCATGTCGACGCGCGTGGAGGAGGCCCTCGACGCGCTCGTGGGCCACCCCGAGACGTGCCCCCACGGCAACCCCATCGAGGCGGCCGTGGCCGAGCGCCGACCCGCCGGCAACCTGCTGTGCGATGTGGAGTCCGGTGAGCGCGCCATCATCTACCGCATCACGGAGGAAGCGGAGGAGGATCGAGGCCTGTTGTCCTACCTGGAGGCGCGTGGCCTGCTCCCCGGCGCTCGGGTGACGGTGCTGGCGCGTTCGCTGTCCACCGACTCGCTGACGCTCAGCGGACCCTTCGGGCGGGCCACGATGGGGCTGCGGCCCGCGTCGCTCATCCTGGTCCTGCCCGCGGACGCGGACACGGCGCTGTTCCATCGGGTGCCGGAGCGCGTGGCGGCCGCGACGGCCAGCGGAGCAGCACCCGCCCTGCTGGACCCTGCCGCGGGCGCACTCCGAGCCTGAACGCACGATCCGCCCCGGTCTCCCAGGGCGGATCTGCTGCGCGGTCAACGAACCGGTCGGCCGCCGCGGCGCCCCGTCTGGACCGTTCTGGCGGTCATCGAGGTTCGGTCGTCTGCCCTCCCGGCCTCCAGCCTTCCGCCCGCAGGATGTCGCTCACGGCGCTGCCGCTGACGGGTGCCGCAGCGACCTCGGGGGCCGGCGCGGACGGGATCGAGATGGTGACCTCGCTGGTCGCTCCGGTAGGGAGTGCGGCCGCGGCGGGGAGTGCGGCGGCGTCAGGGAGTGCGGCTGCGGCGGGCGGCAGCAGCACGCCGGGCGGCACGAGCACGGTCACCACGTCCGTCGGGGCGGGCATCGACGTGGGCGGCGTCACGGCTGGATCCAGGCCGGCACGCGGACGGTAGGTCGCCCGGTCGCTGGCCTGGTCGCGCCCGAGCATCCGGAGCAGCACGCTGGTCATCGTCGCGGGGTCGTCGTCCAGGTCCCCGTGGCCCACGGCATCGGATCGCGAATCCGCCGGGGACAGGGAGGGCGCCGTCACGAACAGCCGGGCGGCGTCCAGCCCGGTGCGCGCCGCGACCCGCTCCTGCCAGGTCCGGCCCTGCCGGTCACGCAACCCCCACGCGCGCTCCAGCCCGGTGAGCGGCACGTCCCGGTCGCCGTCCCGACCGGGTTCCTCCAGGCCGCGTGCCACGAGGTACAGCAGCGACTTGCGGTAGAACGTGATGCCCTTGGCGGCCAGCGCGTCGTCCTGCTCGCGCCGCTCGGACAGCGCGAACACCGCGAACCGCTCGATCGCCCGTCCCGCCCCGATGAGCGGCAGCAGGTCGGACTCGAACCGGTCCACGCGGTACGCGGGCGCGAGCCAGATGAGGCTGGACACGGGCAGACGCGATGCAGCCATGCGCGCCGCGAGGGCGCCCGTGAGCAGCGACCCGGCGCTGTGCCCGACGAGGTGGATGCGCAGGTCCGGGTTCAGAGCCACGGCGGCCGCCAACCGCTCCAGCACCTGCGTGCCGCCGGGCGCCAGCGTCGGGTCACCCCGGCGCATCGGATCGGCCGCCCGGTCGGCGTTCTCCTTGATCTCCTCCCAGGCCCAGCGCACCGCGCGTCGGGCGATGCCCTCCACCAGTCGGTCGAACTGCTCCACGAGGTCGAAGCCCAGGCCACCCGCCGGCAGCCGGCCACCGAGCACGTCGGACAGCTGGTCCAGGACGGTCTCCTTGCCGCCCGTCTGCCACGCGAACGTGATGGGGTAGACGCGGTTATTGAGCCACCAGTCGAGGTGCTTCTCCGCGGTCTCCAGGCCACTCGCTTCGCCGTTCAGGCCGCCGTGGGCATAGAGCACCACGTCGCGCTGGGTCGCCTGGCCCTGCTCGATCCACCAGTCGTGGTAGGCGCGCATGTGGGTGATGACCCGGTCGAGCTGGGCGGGCGTGCTCACGAAGCGCCCGGCATCGGACAGGCGGCCGTCATTGCCCAGGTTGACCACGTGGCGATCGAGGCGCCGCAGATCGGGCCCCGGCCCCGTGCCCACGTCCCCGCCGGACACGGTCACGACGCGCCGCCGGCCCGTGGAGAACGGCGTGTGGGGCACGCCCGGCCGGGCGACCCACGCGTCGTAGACGGAGTCGAGCCAGTCCTCGTAGGGCAGCGTCGCGAATCCGCCCTTGCCCCAGCGCGTCCCCCACGAGCTCTGGATCAGGAAGCCCAGCTCGTTGTAGCCCGCGACGGCGAACGCATGGCCGCCCAGCGGCGCGCTGTCGGGGGTGCGCTCGATGACCGCCATCGACCGGTCGCCGCGCTCGTGCAGCACGGGCGACGCCCAACCGTCGTGGATGGCAGCGGACGCGATGAGCACGTTCAGCTCCGCGATGGCCGACTGGACGTCATCGAGCCGGAACGGGTTCACGCGGTAGAAGGCGCCCAGCGGCCGCTCGCGCCAGGGCCGCGTGACGGTCTCGTCGTCGAGATCCGGCTCCCCGTCCATGTCCAGGTCCGGCCACGCCTCCTCCAGCGCGACACCATGGCTGAACCAGCCCTTGAGGGCGCCCCGCAGCGAGGACCCGGCGTCCGCCTCGCCCGGGAACTCGTCATAGCGGCGGGCGGCGCGGTACAGCATGTAGGGGCTGACGCGGATGGCGCGGGTCGGATCCTGGTGGCCCAGGATGGTGTTCACGATGGTGGCCAGGGCATGGCCGGTGCAGGAGCTGCCGACCTGGGTCAGCACGGCCGCGTTCGAGCGCCGGTCGAGGGCGGCTGGCAGCGGTTGCAGGCGCGGTCGATACTCCAGGTCGCGCTCGTCGAACGGGTCGGGACGCACGTTGGCGACGAACGCCCGCGCGATGCCCGGCACCTTGACGCTGCCGGCGGGGACGGTCTTGGGCATGGCGGCCACCTCTCGCAGTGCGCCTCCCAGACGCAGGGCGGGCGCGCGCCCAGCCTCGGCGCAACGCGGAGCGGTGTCAAGACGATGGTTCGCGCTGGGTGACACACCCGGACGGTGGTGCCACCCACGATCCCGGGCGCGGTGGCGCGGTGGCGCAGTGGCGCAGTGGCGCAGTGGCGCAGTGGCGCGGTGGCGCGGTGGCGCGGTGGCGGGCGGCGCGGTGGCGGGCGGCGTGGCGGGGCG
>Ga0105047_10000592_pt1 | contig 62431 bp, 49 predicted proteins | sample MAT04_FD_78384 | JGI IMG/M metagenome (GOLD analysis project Ga0105047, IMG submission 78384) | Freshwater microbial communities from Lake Fryxell liftoff mats and glacier meltwater in Antarctica - MAT-04 (megahit assembly) | ecosystem: Environmental > Aquatic > Freshwater > Ice > Liftoff... | reverse complement strand
TGGTAGGAATCCTCGGACTGCAGATTCACGCCGGCGCACCGATGAAGATCGAATTCAAAGACATCCGCTACAAGGAACTGGCTCCCGAGAAATAAAAAGTTGGTTCCACTGGCTCAGCGGCGTCCGTATCGCGCCACCTTTACGAAAGGGGCCAGTGTGGTTTCGGAGGTGATGACGCACCTTCAAAAGATCAACGCCGAATCGAGCGCAAGAAAACCCGAGCATCATTCCGAAGCCGCACTGGCAAGCTCCCTCGTTACGGCCCTCGGTCGCGTACCCGTGGCACCATTTTATTACTTCTCGTTCTGCTTCGTTTGCGTACTGAATTTCTAAAGTCCGGCCCGTCGCCAGTCGATCATTCGCTCCATGGGCTCCGAAACAAATGGACGATCAATCAACTCGCGTCTGGCGAAAGCGGAGACGCTTCTCGCCATCGCGCTGATCACCGAACTGGTCCTCGAAACGTGGGTCTATCCGCGTGTCGAGATACCGCGCGCCGGCAAGACCTTGATCAAGATGACGATCATCGTGGGGCTCTACGGGCCGGTCATGGCCATTCTCGGAAGGATGATTGATTCGGGACTCGACGTTACGCGCAAGGCCGCGGCCAATTCGTTCTCCGTGCCGCGCCTGGGCTTCCATCTTGTTGTGCTCGCCCTACTTTTCACGGTCTTCCATTACACCATGTATAAGGAAATGCCGTGGGCCTCGCAGCGGCATGCCGCGCTGGAAGTTCGTTCTCGACCCTGACTCTCGTTTTTGCTCGCGTTCCCGCTATACTCTGCTCCGGTCTTCCAATGGAGAACAAGCGTCAATGTCTGAACAACCCGCCCCAAAACCAAAACCGGGCACCTCGCCCGTCTTCCTGCTTCTCGGTTTCATGCTCATCGCCGTTGCTTTAATAATCGGCTGGTATTCGTATCGCGTTGGCAAGGTCGTCGACATCTCCGATCCAGCTCAGCGCGACCAGACCCTGGCGCAGGCGGAGTCCGATCTAAAAAAAGCAGTCTCGAAATCCACTGAAGTCGGCGAAAAAGTGATCGAAAAAACTGCGGCACTGACCGGGCAGGTCACCGATTGGGCCAAGCGCAATTTGGATGATCTTAAATCCCGCATCAAAGGCAACCCGCCTGAAACCAAGGAAGAAATCAGCGCACTGGTTGAGGAATCCAAAAAGTCAGTAGAGTCCGCGACACTGATTCCAGCTCCACCCGAGGGAGGCGGAAAGCCCGTTCCGGCGCGAACGGAATCCGCCGCTTGGGAGCAGGCTCGCGAGGAGTTTAAGATCGGCCAATCCGCCTACGCCAAGACCGATCCGGCATCGCCAAGCCAGCAGGTTCAATTGAATCTCCGCGTCGCCGAGCCGCATTTTGTAAAGTGCCTGAATTTTCTCGAACGGGCGCGCCTGGAGAAAGTCAATGGCGCAGAGATAGACCGTCTCGAACAGGCCGCTGCGCGACGGCTCTACGATTGCCGAAAACGGATGGAACTGCTGCATTGAGCGCATATACGAAACGTAATAAAATGGTGCCACTGGTACGCGACCGAGGGCCGTATCAAGGGAGCTTACCAGTGCGGCCTCGGAATGATGCGCCAGTTTTTCTTTGCGCTCGATTCGGCGTTGATCTTTTGAAGGTGGATCATCTCCTCCGAAACCACACTGGCCCCTTCTGTAAAGGTGGCGCGATACGGCCGCGGCTGAGCCAGTGGCACCAACTGCACTGAGAGCTGAACCTGTCGCAACTTGACGGCAGAACCTTCAAATTGCGCAACCAAGTCACTTCTTCTTCTCGGCGCGAGCCATCTTAAAGACGCCTTTTTCGTCCGGAGAGAATCGTACTCGCCGCTGAACTCGGTTGCCGTCAGTCGCCCGCTCCATTAGTTTAACGCGCCACAAGCAGCCACCACGTAAACAGCATTCCAATCGATAACGCAACCCAGATCACGACATATTTCCGCTCCAGCGGAATAGGGTCGTGTTCATGCAGAAAACCCGCCGTCGATCCTCCGGTAAAGCCGCAGAAGATGATGATCAGAATGTGAAAATCAATGATGTTCAGAACCTGCGCGAGCGCCGGGATCTGCGGGGCAAGCAGATGCGCGTCGAAGAACGTTCCAGCCAGCATGTGCCCGCCCGTCATCAGCATGGCGGCCAAGACTCCGCTGGATTGTTCGCGCCCTTTGATGGCGCTGCTCAATCCCAGCAGCATGAAATAAATCTGCGCCTGTATTACGAAAAGCGAGAGCGGCTGCACCCAATGCACCGAGCCATGCCGGGGCAGCGACAAGATGCTGCTGCAGACCACTCCAAATAAAAGAGAGGCCGCATGCATGGGCAGCGGGCTGGCCACGTTCGCCTTCACCGAGCGGTCCACTTCAAGCAGCATCAGCAGGCCGATCAAGAGCAGCACAAACATCAGTGCACAGACCACCGTCGTCTGCGACCCTGTTCGCACCAGATAGACTGCAATCAAAAATGTGATGATGGATAAATTGACAACCAGCAATTCACCCTGCGCCCAGACCCAGCGCCGCGCTGCGGCATCAAAAGAAGGCGAGAATGACATGCGCTCAGTATAACTTACGAAACACTTCAAAGGCGCTGAATTCCAATGCTATTGAAGCGCGCCCCGCCGTTTCCCGTTGACAGAAAGCTGCGGTATTATAAAGTAATATCGCGGCTCGGAAGCAAGGTGAACAGGCGCACGGGCCTTGTAATTTCAGTGATCACGGCATTCTTCAAGGTGGACATTTTGCGGCTCTTCATCTCTATACTTCTGCTCCTGACGGCCGCTTGCGGCGTCGCGGCTCTGACCACGCGTTCCGCAAAAACGGATGAGCCGCAGAAGCTCAAAGTGGCGGCCACCATCTTTCCATTGGCCGACTGGCTGCGCGAAATTGGCGGACCGGATGTTGAAGTGCGCTGCCTCATTGCGGGCGCCGCCAACGCCCACCATTACGAACCCAGCATGCAGGACGCGGTCTTCGTCAGCGATGCGCACGCGATCTTCGCCGTCGGCGGCGGACTTGACCCGTGGGCCTCGAAGCTCGCCGCCAATGCTGCAAGCAGCACGCGCGCGCCGTTTTATTTCGATACGCTGAACTGGGTCGCATCCCGTCCACTCCAGAGCATCCTGAAGATTTCGATGCACGGAATCGGACCCGTGCAGAAATGCCTGCAGGGCTCGTGCGACCACGGGCACTGCGGTCACGGCAACACCGACCCGCACTACTGGCTCGACCCGCGTCGCGCGATCACCGTGGTTGAACGCATGACCGCCGAACTTTCGCGCATGGATCCGGCCCACGCCGGCGACTTCGCCAGACGCTCAAACGCCTATATTGAAAAGCTCAAGGTGCTGGATGCCGAGATCGAGAGCGCCGCGAAAGGTTCGAAGAAAAAGACTCTCGTCACGTTCCACGACGCCTACGGCTATCTCTTCGAACGCCTCAATATTTCGCTCGCCGCCGTCGTCCAGAGCAGCCCCGGCATCGAACCCAGTCCGCGCGACGTCAGCGAGGCGCTCCGGGCCATGCGCGAGGCCAATCAGCAGGCCGTCTTCGGCGAACCGGCAGGTGGCCCCGCCGCCGGACTTTTAGCGCGCGAGATGAACGTCAAATTGCAGATACTCGATCCGATGGACACAGAATTCAGCGAGGCCGGCAAAACGTACCTTGAGCGCATGCGCCACAACTTGAAGATCCTTCGCCCCGATGCGGCGACGGTTCAGAATTGATCTCAAGCATGCCCTCCGAAACGTTACCCACTCCCCACACCGCCGTCCCCGCGCCGCACACGACGCTTCCACGCGTCATCGAATTGCGCGGCGTCAACTTCAGCTACAGCGACACGCAAGCCGTCTTGCAGAATCTGGATTTCGCGGTGCGCGAAGGCGAGTTCCTCGGCCTGATCGGCCCCAACGGCGGCGGCAAAACCACGCTCTTGAAACTCATCCTTGGATTGCTGGAGCCGCAGAGCGGCGAGGTGCGCGTGCTTGGCCGCGACCCGCGCACGCTGGGCCGCGAACGCCGTTTGCTCGGCTACGTTCCGCAAGACACCAGCGTCCGGAAAAACTTTCCCGCAAGCGTGCTCGACGTCATATTAATGGGAACCTACGCCAGCCTGGGCCTGTTGCGCTGGCCTGGAAAAGCCGAACGCGACCGGGCCCGCGAAGCAATCAACCACGTCGGCCTCGAAGGCCTCGAAGATCGCCCCGCGTCGCATCTCTCCGGCGGCCAGCAGCAACGCATGGCCATCGCGCGCGCCCTCGTCGCGCAGCCGCGATTGTTGCTACTGGATGAACCCACCAGTGGACTCGATACCGGCGGCCAGTCGAAACTCTTTGCTCTGCTTGAAGAACTGCGCAAGCATTACAATCTAACGGTGGTGATGGTCTCGCACGACGTCACCGCGCTCGCGCACTACGCTGACGAACTGGCCTGCCTGAACCGCTCGCTGCACTGGCACGACCGTAGCGAGCTGATCAGCGAAGCAGTGCTGCGCACCGTCTACGCCTGCGAGCTCGACGCGTTCTTCATTCAGCACCGCCAGCATCTTCAGGAATTTCACGGCCTGATCGGCCCCAACGGTGGCGCGCCCGCCGGCCACGCCCACGGCCCACACTGTGATCACGACCACGGACACGGACACGACCACGGATCATGAGCGACATTAACTATTTCGATGCCATCGCCAGCACGCCGCTGCTCCGCCGCGCCGTGATTGCCGGTGGCCTGGCTGGCATCTGCTGCGCCAGCCTCTCGCCTCTGGTGGTGCTGCGCCGCATGGCCTTCATCGGCGACGGCATGGCCCACGCTTCGTTCGGCGGGATCGGTCTGGCGCTCTATTTTCTCGTCGGATCGCAATACGAAGACGTCAGCGTCCAATTGCTGACCCTGGGATTCTGCCTGGTTCTCGGAGTCGCCGTCGGCGTCGTCACGCGCCGAGCCGACGCAGACAAGCTCGCCGAAGACAGCGCCATCGGCATCGCCTTCTCCGTCAGCATGGCCATCGGCCTGCTCTTTATTGCACTGCGCCAGCGGCGCGACGCGCAGTACGTTCCCAAGCTCGATACCTACCTCTTCGGCAACCCGCTAAACATCTCCACAGCCGATGTCCTGATCCTCGCTGGCGTCACCGCGGTTGTCGTTCTCTCGCTACTGCTCTTCTATAAGGAGATCCAATTCTACGCCTTCGACGCGCGCATGGCCGAAGTCAGCGGCGTCAACGTCACGCTGATTCACTATATGTTCATCCTTCTTCTCGTGCTCACAGTCGTCATTTCGTCGCGCGTGGTCAGCATCATCCTCGTCAGCGCCTCGCTTGTTATTCCGGGAATCATTGCGCTGAAACTCTCGGCTCGCCTGCTACATGCCATGGCCCTCGCCGCGATGGTGGGTCTCTTCAGTTTCGAACTTGGAATGTATGCCGCCTACGCGCTGAACATCCATCCAGGCTCCGCCATTGTGTTGATTCAATTTGCGCTGTTGATTCTCGCATCGATCACCGCGCGCTTCACCTCACCCACGCGCCCTGCCTGATCGCCTTTCTGCACCGAAGTCCCACACACCTGCCCCTCAATCCAACTAAGACGGTTAGCGCCGTCAGTTTGAGAAAAGAATTCTTTAAATATATTCTAACTCAATGCAGTGACAAAGCTTACGAATCCATTTTTTCTATTAACCCGCGCAATCGCCATTCTAAGTCCAATGAGTACGTCGCGAAGACGTGCGGCCCGGAGGGCCCGAAGGAAATTAGCCGGGGGCAAGCGCAGCGCAGCCCCCGGTCACGCCGATAAAACGCCTGCCGGGGCGCTGAATTTTCAACTGGGCTGTCCGGGGGTTGCGCTCGCTACGCTCGCTTTACCCCCGGCTAATGTCCATCGCCACTCCGTGGCGAGAAACGGCGACGGAAAAAGCTGATACGGAGTTGTGTCGCAACCTGAGCAATAGAACTACGCACTCTCTCCGCCCCATTTACAAGATGCGTTCGCTTCGAAACGCGTTACTCTAGCAGCAGTCTTTTTCTTCAGTCGGGAGCCCAGCGTTTATGCGTCACATCGTCTGTTTATTGCTGCTTCTTCAAACGGCTGTCTTCTGCGGCGAGGCCCGCCCAAAAACGGAAGAGATCCTTCCCGACTCGACGCTCGCGGCGCTACTGGTGCCCGATCTGGCGGCGGCGCGCACGGCGGCCGGAAAAACCAAGCTTGCTGAAATGTATGCGCAGCCGGAGATGCAGGAATTTCTCAAGCCGGCTCTGGATCAACTCCGCAAAACCTATGCAACTCTGCGCACGAAAAATCCGCTTCTGCCCGACCTTTCCGATATCGACACCGGGCTGTTCTCCGGCGAAATCGCCGCCGCGGTCTACGCCCGACCCGGCGACTTGCAGAACCCCTACGGCGTCCTGCTCACCGTTCTTCCCAAGGATCCCGAAGCCTTCAAGCGCCTGGTCCCTGCCAACATGCGGCCCATGCTGCAAGAGGGCCTCAACATGCCGCTGGGCGCCAAGCCGTCCGACGCCTCGCTTGCGTTCTCCAACGGCCGGCTGATGCTCGCCGCGCCGCAAGCGGACATGGCAGGCTTTGTCGCCAAAACAAAGGAAGCCGCCGCAAATGCAAAGTCGCTGGCCGTCTCGCCGCCCTACATCGCAGCGAAAAAGAAACTGAACAGCGCGGTGATGTGGCTGTACGCGCAGCCCGCCCGCGCGGCCAAGTACGCTTTGGAAGAAGCGCCCGTCGCCGCCAATATCGAATCCAAAAAGATTCAGGCCATCTTGAAAACAGTGGGCATGGACGGATTCACCACCCTGGCGCTTGGCCTTGGTTTTTCTGAAACAGACCCCGTCGGCGAAGCCTACATGGCATTCTCCGCGCCGCCGAAAGACGGCCTCTTTGCACTGATGACCAGCACTACGCCTGTTGATCCCGCGAACATGAACATTGCTGCCGTCGACGCGCCGTATGTCGCGGCCGGACATTTTAACGTCGCCGGCGTCATTCCATTTCTGACCAAACTCGCCCAGGCCGCCAATCCTGAATTGATCGAAGCCATCGGGCATTTCGAACTCGTCAGCCGCGAGTTCTTCAAATTCGATATCCAGAAAGATGTGCTCGAAAACCTGGGCTCGGAGATCGTCGTCGCTCAGACCGCCCTCGACACCTCTGCGCCGCTCTCCTTCATGCCCGGCATGGCCATCTCTGTTCCCGTAAAGAATGTGGAGAAGCTCCAGGATTGCCTCGCCAAAGTCGGCGTCGCCGCGCGTCAGAACGAAAAAATGGGCCTGAAGCTCAAGCAAATTGTGCATCGCGGCAAGACGATCTTTTATTTCAGCGGCACCGTCTTCTCCGGTCCGGCAGCCTTCTGCTTCATCGAAAACCGGATGCTGATCTGCACCTCTGTCAATGCCGCGCGCCGCACCATCGAACAGCTTGAGAAGAAAGACAACATCCTCAGCAACAAACAGTTTCTTGAAAGCATGGCGCGCGTTCAAGGCAAGCCGCTCGATCCCAAAGCGCTCCCCGCCGCCTTCTCATACAGCATCGACAACGGCTCCGGCAGCGGCACCTTGCTGATGACCGGCGTCGGTCTGCTCGGCGGCACCGCGATCATCAGTGGACTGGCGGAGATCCCCGCCATTCCCGGCGGAGCCCCAGTATTACAGGTTCCAGCCGGAAACGGCAGCATCGATGCCAACGAGAAAGCCGCCGCCGCCGCGTGCCATGCCTTCGCCGAAGCACAGGAGATTTATCGCCGCACCGATTACGACAAAGATGGCGTGCTCGAATATGCGCAGGCGTTAAAGGGCGATAACAGTCTTCTGGAAAACAAAGCCGGGCAGGCCGATATCGCCTTGATTGACGCTGACATGGCTGCCGCCGAAGGCAATCCCGACGGCAAAGCCAATTATGCCGGTTACCGCTTCAAAGTTCTCAAAGGCCAGGAAGAGACGCCGACCGATCCCAAGCGCTCGTACATAGTCAAAGACAACATGACGCTCGGCTATGCGCTGGTCGCCTACCCCGCTCAATACGGCACGAGCGGCAAGAAGACACTTCAGATCAACACTACTGGGACCGTCTACGCCAGGGATATGGGCGCGGATACTGCGGCTAAAGTCGCGAAACTGGAATCGTTCAGCATCGATAAATCGTGGACTATTGTCGAACCAGCGGAGCCGGAAATCGAGAACGACCCCTTGAACGAATTTGGAGAATTGGGCGAGTTTCTTAAGCGCCCCGCCGGAGAAGCCATGCTCTCGGTCGCGCAATCGATCGACCTGGGATTGTGGCCCGACGAAGCCTTCTTCATCAAGCACCGCCGCCCCACGGCGTCGGTCTCGATCATCGACCCCGACGGAATCTACACACGCACCGAACTCCCCACCCCCGGCCCCGTCTCCGCGTCATCGATCCAGGCATCCACGTTCGTCTTCGGCACGGCCGTCATTGCGGCGGTCGCGGTGCCGAGCCTGCTCCGCTCGCGCATGGCCGCCAATGAAACCGCGGCAGCAGCCTCCTGCAAAGCCTACGCGGAGGCGCAGGAAATTTACCGCCGCACCGATTTTGACGGTGACGGAGCGCTGGAGTACGCCCAGGCATTCAAGGGCAACAACAGCTTGCTTGAGAAAACGGCGGGCGCCGGGGATATCGCTCTGGTTGACAGAACTTTTGCCTTCGCTGAAGGCAAACCCGGCGAAGCGACACCTAAGGCTGGATACCTCTACAAAATTCTCAAAGCACAGGGAGCGCATGCGGCGGGCGGCAAAAAATCGTACCTCGTCAAGGACAACATGACGCTGGGCTACGCGCTGGTCGCCTATCCGGCGACGTATGACAGCACAGGTCGAAACACGTTCCTGATCAACCACAATGGCACAATCTTCCAAGCCGATCTGGGGCCGGGCACTCATGCCATGGTCGAGGAGATGACCGAGTTCGATCCCGACCCGGCAATCTGGGTACCGACTGAGTAGCTGAAGAATCCTGTTCTGATGTAAGTGCGGAGCACAGTCTGATATAATATGCTAATGCTGCGCCTGCCAACTTTGTTCAAAGCGCTGACTTGGCCCTTCCGTGCGCTCGCGCGGGTGCGCGGCGAAGGATTGCTTTTCATCGGCCTCGCCGGATTGCTTGCGGCGCTCTCTATCTTCAGCGCCAGCGAGTGGTCCAATGTCCCTCTTCTAATGTGTCTGATGCTGGTCTCGCTCTGGTTGCTGGCGATGTGGCAGGGCACCCGGACACTGCGCGGATTGCAGATTCGCCGCAGCCATATCGAACGGGTTTTTGCCAACGAACCTGTGACCGTATTGCTTCAGATCAGCAACGATTCCACGTGGCCGTCGGCGGGATTGACGTTCACAGAACAACTCGAAGCCGACGAACCGGAACCGGCGCCGCCGCCGCCCGGATCGAGCGGCTCGCGCTTGAATTCAGATCTGCAGAAGACGCCTTCGGCCGCTCAGCGGCCCGTGGCGCCACGCCTGGTTGCCGCGCAGGGCGGCGCCTTTGTTACCGTGGTGCCCGGCCACGGGCAGGAGCGCGCGCGATACACAATCGCGATTCGGCGCCGCGGGATTTATCGATTTTCAAACACGCGCATCGATAGTGACTCGCCCATGGGTTTTTTCCATAGCACTGCCGCGCGCCACGTCAAAGGACGGCTGGTCGTCTATCCGCGCATGGGTGAAGTCTCGCCGGTTTTCTTCGAAGAACTCGATCTCGCCTTTCAATTCATGCGCCACGCTCGCCCGTCGCGTGCTGAAGAAGATTTCCGCGGCCTGCGCGAATACCGTCAGGGCGACAATCCCAAATGGATTCACTGGAAGAGCACCGCGCGTCTGCAGCGCACGCTTGTCAAAGAATGGGAAGAGCCGCAGGCGCGGCGCGTCCTGGTGCTGCTCGATACAAATCTGCTGAAGCTGGGCATGCAGCGTTTCCCCGCCTTTGAAGCCGCCATTTCGTTCGCCGGAACAATGGCACGCGACCTGGCCCGACGCGGCTGCGAAGTGGAGTTCGCCGCGCTGCAGCCGCAGAACCGCTTGGTGCGCATGGTCGTCAGCCGCGAGCGGCGCAACCTCGACGTCTTGTTCGAATCGCTGGCCGGATTGCGCCGCGAAGACCGCCGCACGCTCGCCGGATTGTCCGAACATATCGGGCGGCGCAACCTGCATCAGGTCTTCGTGGTGGTGCTCGGCCTCGGTTCATTGAGAGCCAAAGTACCTTTGAATTGGCTCAACACCGGCGACAATGCGGTAAAGGTCGTCGACGTCCGGCGCGAGGAATTCCGGCGCATTTTCAGCCGCAGCACCGGCTCGGGCAAAGACGATCTGGATGACGATTTGATGACCGGTCCAGACGAGGAAGACGTCGAAGAAGAGCTGTCCGCTGCTCAGAGCGCGAGCTGATTATGGATATCTATCGCATCCTTCGTATTTCGATCTATCTGCTGATCATGGTCGGCTCGATTTCGATTTACTTCGCTCAAGGGAACCCTTACTTTTTCCTGGCCTCCGTAGGCTGCGCGCTGCTGTCGTACCATTGCGTGGATAGCGGCCGCATCAAACCGGTGCGCATGAGTTTTTTCGTGGCGATGACTTTCGCGTTGCTCGTTTTTCATCTGATGCCGCTGCGCGAATATCGAGGCTATGAGACGCATTTCCCCATTGTCTTCGCGCACTTCCTCTGCTCGTTCCAATTGCTCCTGCTCTTCACGGCCTACCGCGCGCCGATGCTGCTCGTCTATTTCGGATCGACGCTGGTGATCGTGCTGATTTCGGGAATTGTAGAGCACAGTCCCAATCTGCTGCTGCGGATGAGTTTCTTTGTGGGAATCAGCGCGTGGACCTTTTACATTCACTCGCTCTGGCAATCGCGCGAAAGTTTCAACACCCGCGCCCTGAAGTTAGCCGCCGCTCCAAACGCGCCCGAGGCCGAGCGCAGCGGACGCTTGCCGAAGCAGGCCGTCGCGCAAGGCATGGCCTTTACCATGCTCATGTCGCTGGCCTGCCTGGCGTTGGCATTCTTCCTCTTCTTCTCCACGCCGCGCCTCAACGACACGCTGATGGGATGGCTGCAAAACTTGCGTGATCGCCGCGACGACGACGTGGACAATCCAGATTCCGTGCTCAGGCCCGGCGGAGGCGGTGACCACGTACAGCATTGGTCCGAATCCGTAAACCTGCGCGACCTCGGCCCCATCCGCCAGAATCGCGGACTGGCGCTGAGCATGACGGTGAGCACGCCTGCGTCGAAATTCACCGACTCGCTCGGCCGCGTTTTTCTACGCGGCATGGCCTACAGTGAGCAGTATCGCGGCAACTGGAAAGTGACGCCTTCCTCCGAACGCCAGGTCACTTCGAACCCTTCGCCCTCCGCGTTCAAGCTGCGCGATCCCAGCATCGACGAATCGGCGAGCGTCCTCGACCAGCCTGAAATTCTGCAGCGCATCAAGCCCTTCCATTCCAGCACCGTTTATTTCGGGATTACGCCCATCTCGCAACTTCGAGTGCGCAGCGTTCTGACTATCGAAACAGACAGCGAAGGCCTGATCCGGCGACCCGACAAGCTCACGGTAGGCGAATACGACGTGTACTCGCACCTGCCCATTCACGAAAACAGCCTTCCAGACAACGCCGTGGCGCAGCATAAAGAAAAGACGCGCTATGTTCGCGACACCGGGTTGAACGCGGATGTCGAAGAACGGGTGCGCGAGCACGCGAAGATGGTGACGGCGCTCGCGGCCAATGATCTGCAGCGCGTGCACAGCATCGTTTCATATCTGAGAGACAATCACCGCTTCAACTACACATTGAATCTCGAAGCGCCTCCGCCCGGCGTCGATCCCATCGCGCGCTTTATTCTCAGCGAGGACGAAAACTATCGGCGCGGTCATTGCGGTTATTTCGCGTCGGCATTTGTGGTGCTGTGCAGGCTCAACAATATTCCTGCACGATTGGCAACCGGTTTCTGCACGATCCCCCAAGCCGATACCCTTAAGCAAGGCGGCACGATTCAATTCAAGAACTCGGAGGCGCATGCCTGGGGCGAAGTTTATTTCAAGGACATTGGTTGGGTGATCTTCGATCCGACTCCGCCCGCCGTTGACGAGAAGCAGCCGTCCCTCGCCTTGAATCCCGGCGCGACTGGCGCCCTGCCGGCCCCAATGCCGCTGGCACAAAGGGAGTCCGTTATCGAGAAAACGTGGGGCGGCATTCTCCGTTACGATGGCAACCAGCAACGCACGCTTTACGACCGCTTAAATGTTGGCATGGGCGGAGCGGGTGCCGTTTTAAATGGTGACAGCGGTGGAGGCTGGCTGCTGGCGGGAATAGTCTGGGCGGGACTGATCTGGCTTCTCTGGTTCGTCCAATCGTGGCTGCGGAAAGGAATCGGGCGCGTGGGTTCAACCCCGCGCGCCGCCGGCTCGCGAGCCCGCGCCGTGCTTCATTTTTATAACGATCTTCTGCACACACTATCCAGACGCGGCTTTGTTCGGAAACCAGGCCAGACGCCGCGCGAATTCAGCACCTACGTTGTTCGGCAGGGCGGCGCGGCGTTCCAACCGGTGCTCGTCGTTACCGAAGCCTTCGAAAAAGTGCGCTACGGCGGAGACGATCTGTCGCAGGAAGAATTCAATTCACTACAGGAAGCGCTCGATAAGCTTCGCGAACTTACCTTTGGAGCAGGAACTGCTGGCGCAACGCCGAAGAACTGACGAAACAATGATTATGTATAACCTCCGATTCTTACTTATTCTTTTTGTCGTACCGCTCAGCACGGCGAGCGCCGGACAGCGCGTGCTTGGCGAGTCACTCCTGGCACCGGGAACGCCCCTGCAGATTCTCGACGCGGCCGATTCCGGAATCGTTGTGTCAATCCAGAACTGGCAGCAGCGCTTGAAAAGCTCTCAACTTCCCGCGACCAAAGGCATGCGCGAACAAGGCATCACGATCATTCCTGTTTCGCTCGCAGAAAAGCCCATCGCCTGGTGTGTCACCTTCGCACTGGATGACAGCTCCGGCGGCTCGCGCTCTATCGCAATTTTAATTTCGCGCCAGAGCGGCGCATTCAAATTAGAGAACGAGTGGTCGCTGGACACGGAGGCGCTCGGCGAACTGGGATACAGCCGCCGCACACAGAGTTTTTCCACCGAAGTCGGAACACTGCTTCGAAAAACAAAATTGCTGACCGTCGAAGGCATTATCGATAAGCAGGATTGCGGATGCTTGGTCTGCCAATCGCGCACCATGGAACTTCGCGAAGAAGAAACCTACGCCTGGAATGTGGAGACCCGATCCTTTCAGCGCACCCTATATGAAAAGCGCTATGTTGCACAGCCGGGAGAAGGCGTCATGGCCGTGGCCCGAAAAGCGCTGGGCGATGCGCGCTTGATAGCGAAACTATCACGCCTCAATCCGGAACTGAAACCTGGCAGCGGTCTCAAGGAAGGGCAGCTCATTCTGGTCGAACGCAGAACGGGCGCTGAGTGAGCGCATTCGGTTCTGATACACGTTCCTGTTCATCCACTTGCTGAAAAGAGAGTCTTTCTCGCGTGCGAATTGCTCTGGATATTTCAAGCGCTGCACGCCCCGATGCGACCGGAGTCGCGATGTACATCCGGCGCATGGTCGACGCATTTGCAAAAGAAGGATCGGCCCATCAGTTCACTCTGGTGACGCGCGGCTCGCGCATTAAAAATCTCTTTCACCGCCCGTCGCTGCCCACGCCGAATTTTTCCAGCAAAGTAATGTTCGAAGGCATTCATCCATTCTTCGGCGGCGAAATGGACATCTTTCACGGCCTCGACGCCCGCCTCCCGGGCCCTTGGATGAAAGCCCAGACGGTGGTCACGATCCACGATGTTTTCTCGGCGGTCTCCAGCCAGTTCGCGACCGACGATTTCCGGGCGATGAAGAACAAACGTTACATGGAATTGATCGAGCGCGCGGACCGCATCGTGTGCGTCAGCGAGTGCGTCAAGCGCGACGTCATTTCTGCTTTAAAGGCAGATCCGCAAAAACTGCGTGTGGTGTACGAGGCCGGAGGCGAGGGTTTCTGGCCGCGCAGCGAAAACGACGTCGCCGCCGTGCGTCAAAAATACAATCTGCCCGCACCCTATCTGCTCTTTGTAGGCAGCATCAACAAACGCAAAAATATTCCCGCAATGGTTGAGGCATTCGCCGCCGCTCAGTCTCAATTAAAAAGCGATCTGCACTTTGCCATTGCCGGGCGCATCGGATATGGCGGCGAAGAGATTCGCGCGCAGATCGAAAAATCAGGCTGCGCTAAGCGCGTTCATATCCTCGGTTACGTCCCCGATGCCGACGTGCCCACGCTGTACAGTGGCGCTTACGCGCTGCTCTTCGCAACGCTCTACGAAGGCTTCGGGATTCCTGCGATTGAGGCCTTCGCGTGCGGATGCCCGGTCATTGGATCGAACGTCGGCAGTCTCCCCGAAATCATCGGCGACGCCGGCTTGCTGGTTGATCCTCAATCCGTGGATTCTATTGCGCACCAGATTGTCCAACTGAGCGAGCCCCAAGTTCGCCGCAGCCTTTCTGAAAAGGGGCTGCTGCGCGCCGAGCTTTTTTCATGGCAAAAAGCAGCGACGGAATGTCTGTCGATTTATCAAGAGTTATTACGTTGAGAACGACTTACCGCGTTGCCAGGCTGGAATACTCGCGCAGGCGCCGTTCGATATCGACGCGCAGTTCCTTTGGAATCTTGGGATTTTCGCGCAGTGAGACCAGTGCTTCGAAACTGCCGGGTACCATATCCTTGAGGCCCTTGAATATCTCTTCCAGGATCATGCGCCGCAGGCTGGTGGATTTTTGTTGCTGCTCCAGCGCAGGCCCGCCGAGCGTGGCGCGCCCCAGGATGCGCGCCAAGGCGCGCAGAATATCTTCGCGATCTTCCGCGCTGAACTGACTGTCCTTACCGCGGCGACCCAGGATTGCATACCCGATGGTAACGGCACCGACCGCGGTGGCGGCCGTATCGTCGGAAGCAAGGATTTCAGTCAGAGCGTGCATGATGCGGGTCTGAACGTGCTTCGGCGCAAACGACCTCAAGATTTCCAGGCGCAGTTCGGGCGGAAACGATTTATGGCAGCCGAGATTCTTGAGCCCCTCGATCAGCAGTAAGGTGTTGGACGGTCCCCAAATAAGTTCACCAGCGCCGATTTTTTTCCAGCGCCCGATCAATGTCTGAGCCAGATCGCGCATAATCACCGGCGGGCAACTGGACGAGCAGGCGATGCGTGTCATTCCTGCGATCAGCACCGGCAGGACGTTAGTGTACTTTTCCCCGCCAGTAATTTCCAGAACCGTCTCGCCGTCGACACGCCGTTCATCGCTGGTGATATCCAGCACCAATCCTTCGAGCACATGACGCAGAAGCTCTGACGTGGCATGAATCATGTCCGGTTGCGCGCGCCGTGATCCCGCCACGTAACTCAATCCTTCGAGCGCCTGTGGCACGACGCGGGCGTCGTCTCCGCGAGCGGCATCAAGCAGCGTGCGCGTAATCACGGCATCCGCTTCCTTGCTGGCCGCAGGACTTGAGACCACCTTACCCAACGCGCAGAGCAGCTCGCCGCGCGCGGCAAACAACGGATCGAGACTGATTGCCTGCAACTGGCGCAGCATGTCCGTGATGCCTTCCTGCAGGCGCGACAGTTGCCCGCGTGGAGCGCGCATATTTAGAGACAGTTCGCCAAGCAGTCGCACGGCGCGGACGCGCTCTTCGGGCGAGCGCTCACCGGAGAGCCTTTCCAGCAACGGCGCCAGAGCCGCAAGGCCCATACGTGAGATTGTGCTTTCGATTTTCTCCACATCAAAATTAAAGGTGAAGTCGTTGATGCATTCCAGAAACACCCGGCTCAATTTTCCGCGCAATTCTTCGGAGATATTCGCATCGCACGCAAAGCGGCATTCCATCGCGGACATGCGGATCCCTTTGCCGCCGGCTTCAATGGTATGCAGCAGAACCGCTCCGGCCCGTTCAATCGCGGGCGGGGAGATCGTGTGCATGCGGCATATATCGTCCAGCAAGAGCAGTAAATATTTTTGTCCGCCGGGCGTCGCGCGTTCGAAATGCTGGCACAGAGCAACCAGCGATTTTTCTCCGCGCCGGACCATGCGCACGCCAATGGCGCGCGAATCTCTTCCTTCTTCAGTGTCGCGAGCGAGAAACGCTGCCGCGGTCTCAATAAATTCGTCTTCTTCCGGCGAGCCGATCGGAATCAGGTCCAGCATCGTTTGCAGCAGCAAACTCTCGGAGAGCGCATCGGAACTTCGCTTCCGCTCCGCTTCCAACACGGGCAGAAGTGTTTGAGGAACCGCGGTCGCCAGCGCCGACATCAAGCGGTACGCCGGCGAGAGCAGCGCATCGACATCTCTCGATGCCATTCCGCGCTTGGCGGTCGACGCCACCAGGTTCATCAAAATGCGGATGACTTCGGCAAGCCGTTCCGGATTGCGCCCCACCGCGGCGGCGCATCCGGCAAGCACATCCAGAAGGTGCGGCGTGAGTCCCTTCAGGTCCTCGCCTCGCTCCGCGGATTTCAGCATCGCAATGACACAGACCGCGACGGCGCCCACGTCCATCTCGGAGAGCGGCTGTTTCAAGAGCTTGATCAGACGGTCGACTCCCACCTGCCGGCGCGAAGGGTCGTCATGATTCAGCGCAATGATCGCAGCACTGATGTCAGGATCTGCACCGAGCGCGGTCAGCAATCCGGCCGCTTCGGCTCGCACAGCCGCATCGCGATCGGATAGACCGTGAAGCAAGACGTCTGCTTTTTCAGGCTGAGCCAGCGGCGCAAGCGCCAGCGTGCGCAACGCCTCCATGCGCTCGTCCGCGGCTGCAGAGGTCAGCAATTTCATTCGCCAGCGTTCGAGGTCGGCGCGGCCAAAAACGCCTTCTTGCATGTCGGCGTGCGCATGCTGTGCGGGAACGGCAAGTGGTTCGACCGCAAGCGGCGCCGGACGCAAGACGGGTTCAGCAGGCTCGGCGCCCCAATCGTCGCCGCCCTCAAGTTCGTCCTGAAGACAGAGCACGCTCATGCCGTCCTCAGCCTGACCCAGTGTCATGGCATAACTTTGCGCATCGTGTTTTTGATTCAGCTCACGGATCTGCTCCGCGCTTATGGCGCTCGCGCGCTCCAGCAGGATGGGATCGAGCAGAAAGTTTTCCAGAGGGCGTTCGGGCTGTGCGTTTTCTAAAAGTACCGGAGTGACCGCCAGATTTTTGCGCAGCAGCGCGCCAATGCGCAGCATCAGGCGTTTGCTGAGGCCAAGCGCCGCGATCTCTTCAGGCCTGCGCACACCTTTGATCATCGCATTCCTTGTACAGTTTTCGTCCCAGCCTACGCATTATTTAACGGGTTGCTTCGGATAGAAAATGTAGGCGAACAAAATCGAAATGAAATACAAGCTTAACAGTAGAAAACTGAAAAGCAGCATTGCGATCACGTCTGTTCCGGGCGAGAGCACCGCTCCCAGCACGAACGCCGCCAGCATCGCCGAACGCCAATAGCTCAACAACGATTCAGGTTTGACCAGCGACAACCGAGCCAGCACCGCGACGATCAGCGGCATTTCGCAGATGAGTCCCGAGATAAACATCATGTTCAGCAGAAGCGACATATAGTCGTCGATGGTATAATCCGGTCGGACCTTTATTTTTACGGCCAGCGTTGCAAGAAATGTCATCGAAACGGGAACCAGCGCCTTATATGCCAGAGCGCAGCCGCCGATGAAAAAGAAAATGCCACCAAAAAGCACCGGTTGAATTGCCCGCTTTTCATTTGGCTTCAGCCCGGGCGCGACAAAAGCCCATACTTCATAGACCAGAATTGGGGAACTTAAAATCAGTCCGGCACCTATGCCAAGCCATACCACCGTCATCATGATCGAGAGCGGATTGGTAGTCTGCAGCTCAATAACGTTTTGGCGCCCCCACTCTTTCAGAATTTGCCTGCCGGTCTCATCGACTTTGAAGTCAGCATTAATGTCGTCAACGGGCCGCTTGAGCAACTCGAAAATGGCATCCGTCCAATACAGCGCAAGACCCATGCAGATCAGAACAGCAACAAGCGAAATCCAGAGACGCTTGCGCAGTTCCATCAAGTGATCCATGAAACTCATACCGCCGCCGCCTTCAGCATCAACGCTGGCGCGAGCGTCTTTGATTCGGGAGATTAATCCCTTCTCCAAGAAACCATCCGACACTTTGGGTTTTGATGCCGTTGATGGAGCGCTGGAATACGACGTTGAATCATCCGCTTTCAAAACGGGCGGTTGATTGGCCGGATCCGGAGCGATCTTTTCGATGTTCGGGCTGTCGAAGTCAGCGGGACTCGATCCGGACGAGCCCTCGGGCGGCTCAAGCGGCTGATCTGCGGGTGATGGTGTGGGTGTTACGGCCATTTAAGAAAGTCTGCTTTTCCTGACGACAATTCAGTGCGACGTTCTACCACGTTGCGGGCGGTATGCGAGCGAGTATACGCTCGAATTGAAAAGCCCCCAATGCGAAATCCGCAATTCCCAGCGCCATCAGGCCGGCTTCACCGTTTCGTGCAGCGATCCTGAACGCAATCCTTGAAGATCGATTGTTACGTAGACGAAACCGAGCGCTTTAACTTCAGCAATTAGATGTGCGGATTTTGCAATCAGCGCCGGAATCTCGTGTGGCGGAACTTCGATGCGCGCAATCACGCCGTGATGGCGAAGTCGGCATTCACGAAATCCCGCCCGGTGCAACACCTGCTCGCCACGCGCGATCTGAGATAACTTTTCGGCTGTCACGCGTTCGCCGAATGGAATGCGGCTCGAGAGGCAGGCTGCGCCCGGCTTATCCCACGTCGGCAATCCCATCGCCTGAGATAACGAACGAATCTCCGATTTGCAGAGTTCGACTTCGCGCAGCGGAAAGACTGCGCCGCGTTGAGCGGCCGCGCTCTCGCCGGGCCGAAAATCGCCCAGGTCATCCATCGTCGCGCCGAGCGCAATCGTCGTAAAGCCGCGTGCCGACGCGATCTCGCACAACCGATTCATCAATTCAGCTTTACAAAAGAAGCAGCGATTCTGCGGATTGGAGGCGTAGTTCTCGTCCTGCAATTCCTGCGTGGTTACAATTTCGTGTTTAAAGCCCGACTGCACCGCGTAATGAATGGCATCCTGTAATTCATCCGGAGCGAGCGACTCCGACTGAGCGGTGACAGCAAGCGCATTTTCCTGAAGTACTCGGCCGGCCACCGCAGCCAGAAAAGTCGAATCCACTCCGCCCGAATAAGCCACGATCACCCGGCCGTATCCGCGAAGGACCTCTTCGAGGCGCAACAGTTTCGCCTGCGCATCTGTTCCGGGTGGAGCAATTTGAGTTGATGCGTTCATCGCTGACCGAAAGCCTTTCGACTCGCGACGCTTTTATCTGAGCCACTGAGCTAAATCTTTCGCCCAGTATGTAATGATCAGATCCGCGCCTGCCCGGCGAATAGATGTGGTGGCTTCAAGCACCGCGCGCTTTTCATCCATCCAGCCCATCTTCGCCGCCGCCTTTATCATACTATATTCGCCGGAGACGTTGTAGGCGCAGACCGGAACATCCACGATTTCTTTAACGCGGCAGATCACATCCAGATAGGAAAGCGCCGGTTTGACCATGATGAAGTCGGCGCCCTCCTCCACATCCAGGCGCGCCTCGCGTAAACCTTCTCGGCTATTATGATAATCCATCTGATACTGCCGCCTGTCGCCAAAGGCCGGCGCAGAGTCCGCCGCATCGCGGAACGGCCCATAAAATGCCGACGCATATTTGACGCTATACGCCATGATCGCGGTGTTCTGAAAGTTGGCCGCGTCTAAGGCAGCGCGAATCGTGTGCACCATGCCGTCCATCATTCCCGATGGAGCAATAATGTCGGCGCCTGCCTTGGCCTGCGCCACGGCAGCAAGGCCCAGATTTTTCAAGGTCGCATCGTTTTCAACTTCGCGCGCAACGTTGAGCACGCCGCAGTGGCCGTGATCTGTGTATTCGCAGAAACAGGCGTCCGCGATCAGGGCCAGTTCGGGCACTTGCTCTTTTATTTTAGTCAGCGCCTGCTGCACGAGTCCTTCGGGCGCCCAGGCCTCCGAGCCGCAAGCATCCTTGCGCGAGCGGTCAGGCACCCCGAAGAGAATCGCAGCGGGAATGCGTGCATCGCGCAGGGCGCGAGCTTCGTCGACGGCGGTATCAATGGAGAGCTGAAAAACACCCGGCATTGAAGAAACTTCGCGGCGGATTTTCGTGCCATCGCAGATAAAAATCGGCGCGATCAGATCGTCAACGCTGAGAACCGTTTCGCGGGTCATGTCGCGCAGTGCGGCTGATTGTCGTAGGCGCCGTGGACGGTGAAAGGGATAACCCATGAGGGAAAACGTACCTTGTCCGGATCCCCTCCTACTACAGGACAACGGAGAGGAACTGAGGATTTTGAAGCGGCCTAGTGGTTCGTCACGGTTGTGTTGACGGGTGAAAACAGCCCAACAGCCGGCTGTTTTCACCCATCAACCCTTCATTTCAAACGTGACGAACCACTAGTTGTCCGAGCCGCCGGAGCCGGAATCCTGCTCACCCTGCTCCCCGTGCTTTTTGCGCTCGGTCTGCGCGGTGCTCTGTTGCGGACCGTGCTCCTCACGAGCCAGCACCAGTAACACTTCGGCTTGCTTATCGTCTGCACGCAAAACACAGAGATCGAGAAAATCAGACTCGCCATGTTCGGCCAGCGCGTCGGCGACCTTTTGCGGAAGTTCATCTCGGCGGGCGAGCACTTCGACGGCTTCGTAGGTGGTCGTCGTTGTCTGTCCCTCGCGGAACTCGCAGCGCGACAGTTCGCTGACCGCGCGTTCGAGGATGTTGAGTTTATTTAGAAATTGCTCATCGAGTTGCTGAAGCGTAAAGCTGTACGAATCCTCACCGCTTACTTCATCCTTCAGGCGGGTTTCGTTGGCTAGTACGTAATCGACCATGCGCCGGTAAAGAGCATTCCGGATATCCGCCATCGCGGCGTACGCGCGGCGTGACTTTTTCTCAGCTTCAGTCTGGACGGGGGCGTTATTCTTTTTTCCGGCCACGGTTATCTCCGTCGATTTCCATCAAGGGCACAACCATTAAACCAAACCTCATTATCTAGTGTGCTTCCAGTGATTTGTCGAACCCCTTTTATCATATTGGAAAACTTTCATATCATGATCGAAGCTTCTGAGCTTCCGACAACATCGCGGCCGCTTCTTCGCGCGTATGGGTCGACGCTGCATTCCCACGCAGCATCAAGGCCAGTTCATCGATCCGTTTGTCTCCATCGAGGGTGGTGACTTTCACCAATGCGGCATTGCCGCTGCGCGTCTTCTCGACCTTGATCTGGCGTTCGGCGAAGGCCGCCACCTGCGGCTGATGGGTGACGCAGAGCACCTGGCGAACCGTCGCCAGCTCGCTCAATTTTCGCCCGAGCACCGCGCCCAAACGGCCGCCGACGCCCGAATCGACCTCATCGAAGACGACAACCGGCAGGCGGTCCGCCCCGCCCTGCCGGGCCAGCACGCCTTTAAGCGCCAGCATCACGCGCGATATTTCGCCGCCCGACGCGCACTCTTTCAGCGGCCGAGCCTCGACGCCTGGATTGGCAGTAAACAGGATTTCAACATTTTCAGCGCCCGCCGGGCGGAGTTCCGATGGCAGCAGCGTTCCTGCATCCACGGTTCCTGCTGAGGCTGAATTTGCAACGAGCGTTATCTGAAGCCGCGCGTCTTTAAGTCCCAGATCGACGAGCTCGCGATTGACGCGCCTTTCCAGATCCCGAACGGCCGCCTTGCGTTTGCGGCTCAGTTTTTCACTGGCCTCTCGCAGTAGGAGCACGGACTTTGATAACTCCACTTCCCGCTGCTGCGTGCGTATGTCGATCTGCTCGACATCTTGAAGTTCCGAATGTAGCTTTGCGCTGAGCTCGCGAAGTCCGATCAAATCCCGCCCGTACTTACGCTCAAGAGTGCGCAGATTCTCGCGCCGCTGCTCCAGATCCGCGAGCCGTTCCGGGTCGCTCTTGGCGCGCTCCGCCAGATCGCTTGCGGCGCGCGCGCCGTCTTGAATTTCGGCAAGGATGGATTCGAGCCGGTCGCTCAGCGCGGCGACTTCCGCACCGCTATCCGCCAAGGCGCTGAATTGCTTCAACGCGCGCGCGACCAGGACCGAGGCGCTGTCGCCGTCCTCCCCGTCAAGCGCCGTAATAGCAGCCTCTGCCGCTGAGCGAATCTTCTCCGCGCCACGCAATAGTTTCATCTCACCATCGAGAGTCGCCGGCTCGATGGCATCGAGCTCCGCTTCTTCAAGTTCTTTAACCTGGAAGCGCAGCATGTCTTCGCGCCCCTGGCGTTCCTGAGCCGCGCGGCGCAGATCGCTCAACGCTTGCGAAACAATAGTGGCGTCGCCGTAGGCACGCTTGACTTCCGCGCGTTCAGGCAGAGCACATGCGTAGCGATCCAAAATATCAATGCGTGTTGCGGGCCTGAGCAGCGACTGATTCTCGTGCTGACCGTGAACATCCAGCAGGCGTTCGCCCAACTCCTGCAAAGCGGGAAGAGCGATCGGGCGCCCATTGGCATGCGCCCGGCCGCGCCCCGAAGCAGGCAGCGTGCGCGAGACGACCAGTTCCAAAGGCGGATTGGCGCTGCCTTTTTTTCGAGGCGAGTCGTCCGGGTCGAAGATGATTCCCAGATCGTGCGCGAGCGAATCGGTCAGTTCGCGATCGGCGATCAGAAATCGCGCTGAGACTTCCGCCTGCGAAGCTCCTTGCCGCACAAGACCGGGATCACCGCGCCCGCCGAGTAGAAAATTCAGCGCGTCGACCAGCAGACTTTTACCGGCCCCGGTCTCGCCCGTGAAAGCATTCAAGCCGCTCACGAGCTCAATATGGGCACTGCTAATCAGCAGCAGATTTTCAATGCGCAGTTCGGCCAGCATCTGATTCCTAATGAGTCCAGTGTGGATAAAGAAGATTTGAAACGATTCAACTGCCAATCATTTCAAGTCTTCTTTCCCTTCATTAACAACACTGGACTCAATAATTTAAGTTACGTTCAGGCCACTGGACGCCGGGCCGTCAGTCGTGACCAGGCGCAAACCGCCTTCGGGCAGTGAGACGGCCAGCAACATTCCAAAACTCTCTTCACCACGCAGCTTCGTGGGCTGAAGATTGTTCACCACAATGATGGTTTTGCCAACCATCTGCTCCGGCGTGTAATACTGCCGGATTCCGGAAACGATCTGCTTTGTCTGTTCGCCAACTTTGACCTGCAGGACCAGCAGGCGATCCGCCTTCGGATGCGCGACTGCGGAAATGACTTCGCCCGTCGCGAGTTTGACTTTGTGAAATTCATCGATGCTGATTAAGGCGACGCCCGGAACAACAGGCGCAGCAGGAGCGGCCGCGAGCGGCAGCGCTGCCGGTGGAACACTTGCGGCCGGAGGCGCTGGCGATTCAGGCGCTGGTGTTGATACGGGAACGGGGTCGGACATTTTTCGGATTCTCCTTGGGTATCACTGAGTCGCGCGTAGTGAATGTGATAGAAGTATATGCCCCAACAGCCGCTCATATTCTTCTATCACATTTCTTTGTCAACGCGCGACTCAATAGATCGTCAATTCCACCGTGAGATTCTAGGTGATTAATCGTAATGACAAAAAAAGAAGACCCGAGAGGGGTCTCCTTTTCTTGATGCTTGGCTGAAAATGTACTTACTTGCGCGGCACTTCGATTTTCTGAGAACCGGTGCCGTTCTCTTCTTCGATGACCGGCGCGATCTTCTTTGCCGTGGGGTCGCCCTGCAAGGGCGCCTCGATCGGCTTAGGAGCGCGGGCGGCCATCAGTGAGGTTACGTCTTCAATTGCTTTGTCGGCCGAGCCGCTGACTCGGGCTGCAACTTTGGACTGAGCCGTGAAAGCTGCGCTCAGTGTTTTCGCAATCGCGAGCTGCTCTTTGGCTTCGTCAAGCTTGCCCTTCTGAATCAACGCAGTGCCGTACCAGAGCTTGTGCTCAGCGTTATCCATAAGGAACGGATCAGCCAGAATGAAGGCGGCCAGCGCGTCATCGATTTTTCCAGTCATCAACAACGTTGCGCCGGTAATCGATTGGGCTAGAGCCCGGTCCTGGTCGATCTTGCTTTCGTTTGAAACATCTCTTCCGAGCTTGGCCGCAACTTCGATATCCTCTGGCTTACCCCGTCCGAGGCGGGCCAGAGCAATCAGAAGCTTGGAGTCGGGAGAGGGGCTGATCGCGACGGCCTTTTCGGCCGCCTCAATGGCTTGATCGTGCTTTCCCATGTGCCGTGCTGCGGCACCCAAGTTATGCCAGGCGCTTGCGTTCTTCGGGTCCAGTGCAATCGCCTTCAACAAGGCCTCTTCGGCGGCGACGTAGTTTCCAATGTAGCATGCACGAATGTGACCCAACGCAGCCCAGTCTTCCGCACTATCGGGACTCAGCCGTACAGCCTCTTCATATTCGGCGGCTGCGGCGGGCATATCCGGATTGGGCTTGGTGGACAGGATGCGTCCGAGACGGCTATGGGAGTACGGACTGTCCGGACGCGCAGTGATGACACTTCGAAGCGCCGATTCCATGGCGGGAAAATCACCTGAGAGCGCCGCGTCTTCATACTTCAATTCAGGCAGAAGGTGTTCGTTTCCTTTGATCTTCGTACCGCGCAGAAGAACCTTGTGGATCTCTTCACTCCGGCCGAGAATGCGCAGCAGTTCAATCTGCAGATCGTAGGCGGGTGCGAACTGATCTTCTTTCGTCAAAGCGTTTTCAATGTTCTTCAGCGCTTCTTCGTACAACGCTTTAGCATCGGCCTGCTTGCCGTCGCGAACAAGCGCGTCGGCCTGTTTCTTCAACAACAGGGCGAGCTTGTAGTAAGGCTCCGCGCGAGCGGGCGCAAGATCGCGCGCCTGCGTGAATTCGCGACGGGCATCGTCGGGCTTGTTGAGCTGCAGATAAATCTCGCCCAATTCCAGCTTCAAGTCAACATCGGTCGGACGATAGATGACGGCCTGATTGAGCTCATCACGCGCCAGATCGAGCTTGCCTTCAATCAATGCAATCTTTGCCCGGTTACGATTTGCTTCCGGAAGTTGATTGCGCGCAAGTTTCTGAGCGACTTCGATTTCCTTATATCCAGCGCGAATATCGCCGAGCATGGCCAGAGCCAAGCCCAGTTCGGCATGCGCATCGGGATTTGTGGGTTCGAGCAAAATCGCCTTTTCGACGGCCTGCTTGGCTTCGTCTGCCCTGTTGATGCGCAGATCGGCACGCGCCAGCAGAATCAAGTTGTTCACGTTAGTCTGATCGCGCAGGTAGGCATTGATGGATGCATTGCGTGCGCAAGAATACATTCGCAGTTCGAAGTAGGCACGCGCCAGGGAATGATACGCCTTCACTTCGCCACGAACGGGCATTTCGACGCGCAAAGCGCCTTCATAAGCCCGGATTGCCAAATCAAAACGCTTGCGACTCATCTGCACATGGCCCATGGCCAGATGGCGCAGGGATGTATCGTTGAATGCCTGCTCCGGAATAACTTCAGCCCCGACGATTTCTACCCAGGGCTGGCCTTCGCTCTTCGAGCGGATTTCAGCCCAGACGTGCACGGGAGTAAAAATGGGAATATCGGCCAGCTTTTGAATTAAGGATTCCTTGCGCTTGTCGACGTAGCACAAAGGATGAGCATCGCCCATTCCGTCGCGGGTCCAAAGCTCAGCGCCATATCCCCAAGCGCTAAAGTTGACGAAGGCGCTCTGATCGAACGGAGAAATGAATGGCGCGTAATAGCTGCCTGGCTTGCCCCAGTAAACGTCGAAGCGAACTTTGCGGTCAACATAAAAAACCGCCGAAGCCCGCAGCTTTGCCAACGTGACTTTCTCATGGCCGACGAGCTCGTCCGGAAAAACTTGGAAATAGTCTACCCATGACGTGCGGAGATCGTGAAAGCCGTGGCGAAATTGCGCCAAGCGACTTTCCTTATGGACTGTGATACAGCCAAATGGATTGGCCATGTCGCCGCCACCACAAACGGGCCCCCCTGCACAGGGAGGGCAAATTACGATGGTACGGTGATTAGTATGCGCCAGCACTGAACAGGCACTTACAAGCAGCCCTGCCGCTACAAAGCGCGTTACATTCGTCAAACCTTTTGACATCCTGACACCCCTCCGTCTCGACGGATTACTCCCCCCCGAGCCACAACCCACACGCGTGAAACGCGTGCTGGTTCCCCTATTAAACTTAGGGCATATATTTCCTTATACGGCTCATTTTCGCATAACGCAAGGTAATTCGCAAATGCAAGCTAACCAAATTATTATCGGCCCCTCGCCTGTAAGACTTAACTAGATACCAAAATTGCTTCCACTGCCGCAAAATACAACGGGGACGATCACTCGTCCCCGTTGTATCATTTCTTACATTGTGTTATTTACAGACCTGCAGCCCTTAACCGGAAATTGCCTGTGTCAAATTTTTTCGCTACTTTGAAATCGACCGTAGCTTCGTCTGCGAAAGCAACGCCGCCCAACATGAGTGCAACCTGAATCTTCCGTGCAGACGGCGTTGTATTGCGTTCTGCAGGAGAAATGCCTTCCGTGCCGAAGCCGGAGTTGTCCAGATCGGCGGACCGCATTTTCACGGTAATCTTCGTCGGCTTTGCGCCTTCGGGTTGTTCGGTCAGACCTTTGGCAAGCTTTGGGAATTTCACTTTAACACTTGAATAGCTACTTCCGAGAGCATCCGCCTTGAGCCGTCTACCCTTTTTATCAATCATGCACTGTTCCAGGATATTTCCGATTCCGATTTCAATTTCCTGCTGTTCAAGGGTCAAGCCCATAGGCGTGGCGACTTCGAAGGTCATCGAGACGGTGTCGTTCTTCCTTGGATTGGACGTAAAGTTGAACGCACCTGTCATCTTGGTAGCGCGAATCGATCGATTCGCCGGCGGAGTGACTTCGCGTGATGCTGATTGGGCTTCAAAGGCCGGCGGAATGTCGAATTTGGAGAAGGCTAGAGTCTTGCGCAGCTTTCCAACTTCGCTTCCGTTCTCCATCACAGAAATTGTGGCCACATACAGCCCGGCGTTCTTATAGACGTGCCGCGATCGTATTGCGGCGCCCGGTACGACGGGTGAAGGGGTGTTGGATTTTGCGTTGGGATTAGGGCTCTCGCCCCAACCAACGCTCAGGATGCGACCAAACGCGCGCGGCGCGACAAGAGCATTCGTACCCGTCGGTGGAGCCATGAAAAAGTTCGAATCATCCACTTCCAATTCCAGATAGCCGCCTTTAGCCAGTGTCACTTTGACCTTCAATCCGTTATCCGGATTCTCTTCATCGGCAAACTCACTGGCTATATCGATGCTATCGGGCAGGGTTAAGTCCGGGCCGGGAAGAACCACGATGTGTTCCGAAAAGGTGCTGATCCTGCCTGCACTGTCGGTAACCGTCACCTCGATTTCGTGGATCCCATCGGTCGAGAACCTCGCGGTGACCGTCTCGGTGGTTCCTGCTATCGGCGTGACATTCTGTTGCTCATCGCTGGCATTCCAGGAGTACGTCAGCGTCAATCCTTCGGGCGAGGTTGCTACAGCAGAAAAGGTTACCAATTCCCCAATCAATGGTGTGTCCGAGGGACTGATGGTAATCACGCTGACAACGGGGTCGGCCATGACGGAGGAAGCCAACACCACCAAGGCTGCTAAAACCATTCGAATCTGCATCTGCATTTTCTCCCTTTTCTCCAATTTGCTCATACTTTTGTGACGCTGGAAAAGCAAAAGATCACAATTTAATATGAAAAATCAGACATTTACCCTAAGCTGCGTTGCATCTAAGTCAAGATGGATCAAAAATCATGCCGGAAAAAGTGTCGGGGAAATGGGTGATCGCGGTAATCTTCACCGTTTCGATCCTGCTCGCGGGACTTCGCTGGAAGCTCATCCCCAAGCAAAACCCAAAAGCTGCCGATCCAGGCAATCCGTATTATACGCCGCCCCAAAAACAGTCGCCCAATCCAAAGCAGCCGCTGCGGTAACTCGGGCATGTTATTGAGTCGCGCGTAATGAAAGTGACAGAGGAATACGCCCCAACAGCCGGTCGTTTTCCTCTGTCGCTTCACTTTATCAATGCGCGACTCAATAGCTCATTATCTGTCGCTGCGCTTGGATCCCTTGATCAAATCCATTTGCTGCATGCTGTAACGGCGCTGTTGAGTCGAGTTGCCTTCGCGCTCGGCGGCGGCGGCGGCTTTTTCATAGGCAGATACAGCACCGGATCGGTCGCCACCCGCCAACCTTTGCTGAGCGCGCTGCGCCCAGACTCCGGAGGGGTCCCTATCACCTTCTTCAACCTGAGCGGGCTTGACGCGGCCTTCGCTTCGTCCTCCAAGTGCCAATATCGCAAGAACCACAAGCACGACTACGCCGCCGGCAACGCCCGCAATAAGGCCCATCGGCAGACCTTTATCTTTACCTTCTTTGCCACCTCGCCGGCTATTGCGCTCTTCGCGTTCGTCCGGCTCTTTCTTACTTCGCCCCGAGCGTTCTGAGCGGCTCTCGCTTCGGCCGCTCTCCTGCCTGCCGCTGCGCCGCGAACTGCGCGAAGAGGTACTGGCTACGCCCGATTTCGCCCCTCGCTCTTCACTCGAGCGCGAACTGATGCGCGACTCCGGTTCCGCGCGCCCCCTGGAGCTGGGCCGCTTGGATTTGTCATTGCGCTCAGGCCGTTCGCGCGAACTGGGTCGCGACGGGCGCTCCTCTCGATCTCGATCTCGATCCCGACCCGCGGTGCGTGAACTGCTTCGCCCGCTTGTGCGCGAGGACGGTTTTCCGCCAAGCTTTTTTGACGTACCGCTCAGACGCGGCTGTGTCTCGGCGGCTGCGTCGTGCCCTTCGCTATCGGACTGAACGTCTTCCTCTGGCACCTCTTCGATCACAATCTGTTCAGGATCATCTTCGATGATGGGCGGAGTTGTCCGCGCTATCGGTTTTGAAGCTTTCGACACTGACGACTGCGCCTTAGGCACAGGAACGACGCGTGACACCGACGCTACGGGCTGCGGTGCTGCCACAGACGCCGCGTCTTCGGATCCCAGGATCAACTGCGCGCATTCAGGGCAGAAAAAACGCGGGCCGTGACGCGACGCGCTGGCGCTATCCAGTTCGCAACCGCAGGCATTGCAGGCTACCGTTTGACCCATCAAATCAAATTTCTCCGAAGCGAAGTCCATAAGCCAAGAGATACGGCCTTCCTTCAATAACTTGCTTTTCGCGAGACTGCAAGCACGTTCTGTTTCAGTTTTCGAATTGTTTATGTATGCTATTGCCTGCATTGCTTGAAGATTGGCTCAGTTGGAGAAATGGCAGTTGGTTCGCGGCATCGTCCTTTTTCTGTGCATTGTTCTGCAAATCGCCGGCACCTGCGCCGATCCGATAGACCCCGCATTGCAAATGGCAGCGCCCACGCTTTCGCCCGACGATGAGAAATCAGCGCGCAACGTGTTCCAGCAATTGGGCAGCGCCGATTTCGATGTCCGCGATCAGGCCATGATTAAACTCGTCAACAAAGGCCCAGCCATACTTCCCATCGCCGCCGAGTTCGCCAAATCAACTGATCCGGAGATTGCATCGGGCGCCAAGACGCTCAATCATCGCCTGCTCACTCAGTACGACGGCTACTTGCCGACCGATCCAAAATTGACCCAGGCCATGCAGAAGAAAGTCGCCTGGACGATCGGCCAGGAAGGCGTGCTCGTAGCGATTCGCAAAATGGCTGCAACACTTGAAATTAAATTGGTTTTCGATCCAGCGCTGGCGCCACACTCAATACCGGGACTCGAAGGCTGGACGTCCAGCATGAGCTTTGACGATTTCCTCAACACTTTCGGCGGAGCGCTCGGCTTTTCCGCCGTACCCCGCGGTAACCTGCTGCTGCTGACCACGCCGCAAACAGCACAGAAATTACTACGTCAGCGGCACACGATCGATTGGGCCGATCTCAACTTAAGTCGCGACGAAGCCGAACGCGTCGGCCAGCAGCTTCAGGGCTTTTTCCCGAACGTTACAACCGAGATTCACACGGGGTCCGAAGCGCTGCTGATCCGCGGAAGCGAACTGACGCTGCCTCGCGCGGTACGGCTCGTGGCACTGCTCAAGCCTGGCGCGCCGGACGTGATCTGGCCCGCTCCAGACAGCACCGATCTCGATACGGCATCTGTGGATACTCTTTCGAACCGTCTCGCCACGCCGGTCAATCTGGCGTTAAGCAGCGAAGATCCGCTCAATACTTTGACTCAACTGAAGAAGCAGAAGCAGGATGTCTTCCTTCTATATATAGACGAGGGCGCAACGAAGACTATCCAATCCGGGCCGTGGCCCGGCGAAGCCGGCGGCGGCTCGCCCCTGCGCTTGTCGCTGCGCGAATTGCCCCTCGGATTGATACTGCGCTGGGTCGAACGGCGCTCGAAATTTCCGGCCGGTGTCGATCAGAGAACGGGGGCATCTTTCATTCTGGGCTACGAAATCGGGCAGGGCAGCAGGCTGCAATTTCGACTGCAGCCAAAAGGCGCGGTGCTTCTTGAATCGCATATCGCCGGGGCCGACGTGAGCTTCCTCTATCCGCGCGCAGCCAAGCCGACGGCCGAATCGGATGCGGCTGCGCGTACCAAACTTTTCGACATTATCGAGCCGCACCGCGCGCTCTTCCCGGCATGGCGCGGTCCGGGAGAACTGCTGGTTCTGCGCGGACGGCTGCTGATGCAGGGCGCGCCTGCCACTCTCGCCCGTGTGCTGGCGCTGGTCCGGCAGTGGCGCGAAAGCGGTACGCCGCCGGCCCCTCCTGAATACAAAACGGCCCTCAACGTAAAGCTCGACGCGCGGCTCAATTGGGATGGCCGCTCTTCGACAGGCGGCACAATTCTTCGCGACCTGCGCAAGCTCGGCAATGTCGACCTGCTGCTTGAAGAAGCTGCCGACGGCACGCCGCCCGATTTCGAATTCACCGCTCAGGACGCGCAGCTTCTTCCGCCGGGACAGCATTCGCTCCGGGCACTGCTCGACGATCTGGCGCTGAAAGCCCGCGCCCGGTGGCGCGCGGAGCTAGGCGTGATCGTGCTGACACCGCGGACGGATGAGAAGAAATGAGCGACCCCAAAGCGACGTTGCGCCAGAGCGTCTCGCGGGACGTGGCGAGGCTCACATCGTTGGAGCGCTCGCGAAAGAGCGCCCAAATAATGGAACGCGTTTTTAATCATCCCCTATTCGAGAATGCCCGAACGGTGCTGGCCTACGACTCGACGGAGGGCGAAGTGAACACTCAGACGTTGCTCGCGCGCTGCATCGAAAGAACATCACGCGTGACGTTGCCGCGCATGGAGAAAAAAACGCGCGGCCTTTTCATTCACTCTGTCACGAACCTCAATGCCTTGGAGGCGACGCGTTTTGGTTTTCGCGAACCGCCCGCTGATACACCACAGATCGCGGCGAGTGAAATCGATTGGGTGATTGTTCCCGGTGTTGCGTTTGACGTGCACGGCAATCGGCTCGGGCGCGGCGGCGGCTACTACGATCGTTTCTTAGCTCGCAGTGATTTAAAAGCCGTCCGATGCGCTCTAGCATTCGAATGCCAGATCGTGCCAGACATTCCATGCCTGCCACACGATCGTGGCGTTGAGTTCATTTTTACCGAGAATCGAATCCTCAATTGCAAACAGACAATTCCGAATGCATGAGAAACCAATTAATGAGTCCAGTGTTGTTAATGAAGGGAAAGAAGACTTGAAACGATTGGCAGTTGAATCGTTTCAAGTCTTCTTTATCCACACTGGACTCAATCAGGCCATTGAATTGCAGTCGTTAGCATAACGGCTTCAAGACAACAATTGGATACAAACTTTGAAGCAAAGTGAAACCAAAATCCACAAGTGAGTTGCGCGGTAACGATCTCAGTGTTATTGCATGCACAAGGTGTTCGGACAAATTGCAAAGTGGCTAATCAAACTGCTGAGAGCGTTACCCGCCTGCTGGACGTAGGCATCGAATTGGGATACCTGACCCGTCCCCAAGCCGACGCTGTGCTGGCTCGCCAGGCGCATCTGCGCCGAGGCGGCGTCATGCTTTCGCTCACGCAGGTGCTGGTTGAACGCAAGTATGTGGTTGGCTCTCAACTTAAGCTCTTAATGAACGAGGTGGAATTCCGCCGCAAGCACGCCATCCTGGCGACGCCCGAACCGGCTCAGCGTCCGCCGCCGCCCAGGAAATTCGGACAGTACGAAGTGCTCGAGGTCTTGGCTGAAAAAAGCCGCGCCCGCGTCATCAAAGCGCGCGACACAACCATGGATCGCATCGTCGTTCTAAAAGTGCTTCCCCCCGCCGCGGCCGCCGACAAGCAGTGGTTTGAGCGCTTCCGCCGTGAAATGCAATTGTCCGGCAAGCTCAGCCATCCCAACATCGTCTCAACCTTCGGCGCCGGCGAGATCGACGGCTGCCCGCTCATGATCATGGAGTACGCCGATGGCCTCTCGCTCAACGAGCGGCTCGATCGCGAAGGCAATGTTCCGGAAAAAATCGCCTGGCTGATCGCGCGTGAAATCGCCAAGGGACTGGGCTTTGCCGCGAGCCAGGGAATCATGCATCGCGATATTAAGCCCGCGAACATCATGTGCAGCAACGATGGGCGCATTCGCATCGCCGACATGGGTTTTTCAAAATCCATGAATGACGATTCGTCTCTGACCGCCGCAGGCACAACGGTCGGTACGCCCTTCTACATTTCGCCCGAGCAGGCCGAAGGCTCGATCGACATCGACACCCGCACAGATATCTACTCGCTGGGCTGCACTGTCTTCCACATGCTGACCGGCTCGGTGCCCATTCTCGGCGAAAGCATGATGGAAGTGATGATGAATCATTCCAAGGCGCCGCGCCCCGATCCGCGCTCGATACTCCCCGAGATCAGCGAAGCATCCGCAAACCTGGTCAAGAAGATGATGGCCGTCAAGCCCCGCGACCGGCATGGCTCGGCGGTGGAACTGATTATTGAAATCGATGCCTTGCTCCCGCTTCTGCCTGAACCTGTCGCCGAAATTCGGCCGCTCAACAGATTCAGCGGAAGCGAAGGCGCCGTGCACGCGTTGAAATCGTCTGCCGGATTGACCTCTGTCTCCACCTCTAAACTGAATCGCGTGCCGGAGAACCCTGCGCTCCCGCCGCTGCCACCTCAGTCCATTTTCGTGCGCGCAATGGCCTGGCTGAAACGTCTAATCGGTTAGTAAACAGCATTACTTGAGCATGTTCTTATCGTCACGGGAGGGCGGACCATTTCGTCTGATCGACATTCCGAATTGAATCCGCTCGAACCCGCCGAAAGCAGCGAGCCGGTTGAAGTCCGTCCCGACGACGAACCGGGATTGGATTTCGATTCCTATTGCCCGCCCGGTGCAACCCTGAAAGACTGGCGCCATGAACTTTCCCGCGCGCTTGCCAAGCTCCGTACCCCACCCGCTGAAAGCAAAATGTCCGGACCGCTGTTGCTGCTGCTCTCCGTCCTGGCTTTCGTACTCGTCTCCAGAGGCACAGCCTGGACGACGCTATTCATGATCGTCGGCATTCTCTTCGTCCATGAGTGCGGGCACTTGATTGCCATGCGCGCCTTCGGATACCGCGACACCAAAATGTTCTTCATCCCCTTCTTCGGCGCTGCCGTGATCGGCAGGAAAGAAGACGCCACCTATACGCAGAAGGCCATCGTCGCGCTGGCCGGACCGCTGCCAGGCATTTTTCTCTCGTCAGTCGTCCTCGTTCTCTTGCTGCAGGGTAAAATTCCTGCGCCTCCGGAGATCGTCTTCAGCACGATTGCGTGGGCCATCTTCCTGAATGCATTCAACCTGCTGCCTATTTTTCCGCTCGATGGCGGCCACTTCTTTCATGCGCTGATCTTTTCGAGAAACGTGTGGATGGAGACGCTCTGCAAAGGTGGCGCCGCGCTCGCGTTCTGTGCCGCCGGCTTTTTCATGGACAGTTGGGTCTTCGGCGCCATCGGCCTTCTGGCGCTGATCACGCTGCGCCTCGGCCATCAGACCACTGTTCTCAGCACAAAACTGCGCGCGCAAGCGTTAAGCACCAAGCCTGCGCTTCACACACTCCCCGACGCGCTGTTGCTGCGCTGTTACCTGCTTGCGCGCGAGACATCGGGAAAAACCGGAATCAGCACAGAGACTGCGCAGAATCTCACCATCAGCATGCTGCAGCGCGGATACCCGGCCTCGCTCTCTAAACACGCTTCCCTCGTTGCGACGTTGATCCTCCTTATGTTGTATGGATTCGCACTCGTCGTTTCCGCAACAGGCGGCCTTTATGCGCTGGATACGCCGTCCGGGCTGCTCTGGCAGTACGGTCCCGCGGAGAAGGCATTTAAGGAGGAGAAACCGGAGCAGGCTATCCGCCTGTCCTTGTCCGCAATTGAAAAGCGCCCAAACAATTATGCGGCGCACTCGGCGCTCTGCTACTACTACTACCGTTCTGGGATGCCCGACGAAGCCAAGGATTCCGCGCGGCGCGCTATCAAACTTCAGCCGCGCGATCCGCGTCCGTACCTCGTTTTGGGATACATCGCCGTCGCCGACGGCGACATGAAAACCGCGAAAGCAAACCTGGAAGCCCTGCGCAAGACCGCGACGTTTCGCGGCACACGCGAATCGATCAAGATACTTGAAGACCTGGAACGCGAACCGCTCCAGTTGCCGCCAGTAACGCCTTGATTGACTTGCCTGATCAAGGCTCCCTCTCAGCTATACTAAAACGTCTGAGCTCTGCGATTTGTCCCAAGAAACTTTTAGATTATTTTTGACCTGCCTTCAAACCAATATAAAGGACGACGAACATACATGTTGCGAAATCAACAATTGGATTTTGAAAGAGCGATTTCTTTTTAATTATTGAGTCCAGTGTTGTTAATGAAGGGAAAGAAGACTTGAAACGATTGGCAGTTGAATCGTTTCAAATCTTCTTTATCCACACTGGACTCATTAGCGCATTTCACAGTCGAATGCAGACATTTGATCGAAGATTTCCGTCACTCGCCGCTCCGCGGCGAGAAACAGCACGAGCGATAGATTAACCCTGGCTTTCGAGCAGCTTCAAAATCTCGGCCCCGCCTCCGGCAAGCATTCGTTTTCCAAGCCGCCTTCCAATGGCGCGCGCCTCCGCCGGCGGGCCCTGATCCTGCATGCGCAGCAGCTTCGTTCCGTCTGGCAGTCCCAGCGCCGCGATTAGTTTCAATTCACCGCTCGCGGTCAGCGTCCCCAGAGCACCCACGGGAAGATGACAGCCGCCGCCGAGCGTCTCCAGCAGCGAGCGCTCCGCGTTGACGCACTCAGCTACTTTTTCCTGATGAATCGACTCCAGAATTTTTTGCACACGCCTGTCGCTGCTTCGACATTCCACGCCCAGCGCACCCTGCCCGGCCGCCGGCAGCATGATCGAAAACGGCAGCACCTGCGCGACATGTTCCAGCAATTTCAAACGCTTCAACCCGGCGCGAGCAAGAATGGTTCCGGCGTATTCGCCGGATTCCACTTTCTTGATCCGCGTCTCGACATTGCCGCGGATTTCAGCAAAGACCAATCCCGGAAAATGTCTCGCCAGTTGCGCGCGGCGGCGCATGCTCCCGGATCCGATCACGCTCTTCGACGGAAGTTTTTCAAGCGGCACTTTCTTCTTTGTGATCACCACGTCGCGCGGATCTTCACGCCCCAGGATCGCACCGAGCACCAGGCCGCTGGGCTGGCGCGTGGGCATGTCCTTCAAACTATGAACCGCAAAATCCGCCCGCCCATCCTGCAGCGCACTCTCGAGCTCCTTCACGAACACGCCGGCGCCGCCGAAACTTTTCAAGGGTTTGTCGGTCACCATATCGCCCGTGGTCTTGATCTCAACGAGCTCAATACTTAGTCCAGGGTGTGCTTTTTCAAGCATGCGCGCAACGGAGCGCGATTGCGTCAGAGCCAGATTGCTGGAGCGAGTGCCTAATTTTAAAATCATGAGAGCAGTTTAAAACGTAAAACGTAAAAGTAACTGCAAAATTCGAAGCCCGAAATTCGAAATCCGAATGTCTAGAGTCTATTGTTCGTGCTAACACGTAGGGCGTGAATAAATCACGTTGCCATCACTCGCCGCGGAGCGGCGACGGGAGATTAGCCGGGGCGCAAGCGTAGCGCAGCCCCCGGAACAGTCGCCTCATGACGGTTGCGGCCCCGGCGGGGCCGCTGGAAAACACACTCGCAGCATTCGAATTTCGTGCTTTGAATTTGTTTCGGATTTCGGATTTCGAGCTTCGAATTTGCCTTACCCGTTTCCCCAAGCTTCCAAAACACGCGGCGCCAAATCTGCCACCGTTTCCGTTCCATCAATGTCGATGAAGACCAACTTCGGAATCCGCCTGAACCAGTTGAGCTGACGGCGCGCAAAATGATGCGTGTCGAAACAGATGCGCTCGACTGCATTCTTGAGCGTCATTTCACTGCGCAGATGACTGAAGAGCGTCTTGTATCCCAGGGCCTGCAGCGCGGCGCGGGAGAGCGGCTTTGCCAATTCGAGCAGATCGCGGCATTCGTTCAGCCAGCCGTTCTGCATCATGTCATGAATCCGCTGATCGATGCGCGCGTACAGAATCGGGCGCGGCAGGCGCAGGCAGGCCAGGCGCACGTCCAGGTCCTCGCGTGGCGTGCCCCACTGCGACTGCCATTCACTGATCGGCTTGCCGGTCATCGTGTGCACTTCAAGCGCGCGCACGATTCGCCGCACATCCGTGTTCATGATTTTCTTCGCCGCAGCCGCGTCCACTTCCTGCAAGCGCTGATGCATCTGCGCGACGCCTACGCGCTCGGCCTCGTCTTCCAGCGATTTGCGCAGCGCCTCGTCGGAGCTCGGTCCGGCAAACAATCCCTCGCTGAACGTTTTCAGATAAAGCGCCGTGCCGCCTTCGCCAATGAGCTGTTTTTTTCGCGCCGAGCAGTCAGCGATAATCGCCTCCGCCGCAGGCAGGAACTCCGCGACAGAATAACTCTCCCAAGGCTCGCGAATGTTCACCAGATGATGTGGAATACTCTTGAGATTTTCCGCCGACGGCTTGGCTGTGCCGATATCCAGCCCGCGATAAATTTTCATACTGTCGATCGACAGAATCTCTGCATTCATGGCGCGCGCCAGATGCAGCACCAGAGAAGATTTTCCGGAAGCGGTCGGACCGCAGACGATGCGTACAGTGTTCATCGGTGACTATATGCCGCCAAAAGTTCTTTAGTCCTTCTCGTGTTAGGTGGGGCAGACATTCCTGTCTGCCCGAAGTATGAACGAGCAGACAGGAATGTCTGCTCCACCCTACTATTGCTCTGTAACCTGCGCATCGGCCAGAAGCTTCTGCATGATCTTCTGCGCTTCAGCCTCGGCGGAGGCGCGCTGGAATGTTTTCCAGGCCTCCTCTTCCGTATGCAGGCCGGTCAGCTTGATCACATGGAATCCAAATTCGCTCTCTACGACCGCACCGATATCGCCGGGCTTTCGCAGTGCGTAGACGGCTTCGCTGAATGCCTTGACCATTTGAGACGGCGCAAACCAGCCCAGGTCCCCACCCTGCTCTTTCGAAGGACAGTCCGACGATTCCTGCGCCAGCTTGCTGAAATCGTCGCCGCGCCGCGCTTTATCAAGCGTGCGCTGCGCAAGTTTCTTCGCGTCATCGGCCGAGCGCTTTGAATTAGTCTCGCGTACCTTCGCATGCATAAACAAGACGTGGCTGGCGCGGCGCAAGGGAAGATTGTCCGTCTTTTTGTCCTTCTCGAAACCGGCTTTGAGTTTGTCCATGTCCAGGCCGCCGGCGCAAAACTGGACCAGCGCCACCTGGTAAGTGATCTCCTCGCTGAACTCCGCTTCGCTCTGCCCGCGCATCTTCAAATAAGATTCATACGTCATGCCCCCGGCCTGCAGCCGGATTTTTAAGTTGGCCAGTTCGTCCGCTGTGCCTTGCGCAGTCGCCACGATCTTCTGCTTCTCGATGTATTGCCGCAGCACGGTCTGCTGCACGGTCTCCTGCCGAGCAGTCTCGCGAAGACGTTCGTAAAATTCTGGCGGATATTTACCCGCGGGCAGTTGATCGATCGAACGCTTGTAGAGCCGCTCGAGACGGCTGCCTGCAATTTTTTCACCATTAACGACGATGTCGCGAAAGTCGTTCTGCGCGGCAAACGCCGAAACGCCGACGACGCAGACTAAAAAAAGACCGGCACATCCGCGCATACGTTCTCCCTGCTTCAATTCCGGTGAAGCCTGCTTCGTAAAACGTAAGGAGCTCATTTTTTTGCAAAGCTTCTTACGTTTTACGTTTCACTTTTTACGTTATATTCCCGCCATGCGAAAGAAAAAATACGACGAAGCACCCAAGTTGCCGGAATCCGGCGACACCCTTCCTTTAGTAGAGCTGCGCACGCGCCACTCCTCCAACCACCCCTGGATCTTCAAACGCATGGTTGGCGAAGAGTTCACCGACCTCGATCCCGGCACCATGGTCGAAGTCGTCGACAAGTTCGAGCAGCCTGTCGGGCGCGGCTTCTACAATCCGCACTCCGAGATCGCGGTCCGCCTGCTGACTCTGGAACGCGATGAGTTTCCCGACCGGCGCTGGTTTCTCGGAGCGATCACGCGCGCGGTGCGGCTGCGGCATGATGTGCTGAATCTTCCGGCGGTCTGCGATTCGTACCGCCTGGTCCACTCCGAAGGCGATGGCCTCTCCGGATTGGTCGCCGACAAATATGGAAAGACGATCGTACTCCAGCTCTTCAGCGCCGGCATGCATCGCCATCTGGAATGGGTGAAGCAAGGCTTCGCCGAACACTTCCCCGATCACGAAATCATTATCCGCTCCGACCATCGCACCGAACGGCTCGAAGGCATCAAGATGGATGGCCCGCCGCCATCGACCCGCGAATTGATCATTCACGAACACAATCTCAAACTGAATGTCGACCTGCGCCGCGGCCACAAGACCGGCTACTTCCTCGATCAGCGCGAGAACCGGCAGCGCGTCGGAGCGCTCTGCGCCGGCCAGGATGTCTTCGACGGATTCTGTTACACCGGCGGCTTCGCGCTCTCGGCCGCGCTCGGCGGCGCAAAATCCGTCGAGGCCTGCGATCTCGACGAAAAGGCGATTGAAGTCGCCGAGAAAAATCAGGCGCTTAACGCCATCGGCGAACAGCTAAAATTCACGCATGGAAATGTTTTCGATGTGCTGCGCGATCGCCGCGCCGCCGGAGCGAAATACACGCGCATCATCCTCGACCCGGCCAAGCTCGCACTCAACCGCGACGAGATCCCGAAGGCGCTCTCCGCCTATGCCGACATGAACCGCCTGGGCATGCAATGCATTCAACCCGGCGGCGTGCTGGTGAGCTGTTCGTGCACCGGCCTGGTCAGCGAAGAAGATTTCATCCTGGCTCTGCGCGCCGCGGCGGGCGAGGCCAAAATGGAGTTGCAGATCCTGGCCGTTCACGGCGCGCCCGGCGACCATCCCTGGGCCGTGCGCGTGCCGGAAGGTCGTTATTTGAAGGCCGTCTACAGCCGCGTGCAGGCACTTCGGTAAGAAGAACCAATTATGCGGCGTGATCCAAAGAAAAAAGACAAATCACGTCAAATGAGAAAGGGGCCTACGCCAGCCGAGAAAATACTATGGAAGTCGCTTCGGGGAAGCCGCTTCGCTGATCTAAAATTTAGACGGCAACATATTATCGGAAGACACATCGTCGACTTTTATTGCGCCCAAGCCGAGTTGGTCGTTGAAATTGACGGCCAAACCCATATTGGACGAGAGAAAATTGACGCTGACCGTACACACGAAATTGAAAAGTTTGGAGTCAAAGTTATTCGATTCTGGAACAGCACAGTTTACGACGACTTACAATCCGTCATGCAATCCATCTGGAACGAAGCGCATGAGCAACTGGCTAAGAAGCGTGAACGCGATGCCACGGTTCCCCTCTCCCCTCCGGGGAGAGGGGTTAGGGGTGAGGGGCGGGCGCGTGTAACTTCAGAGCGCCATCGCACCACACGCGAAAACCCCTCACCCCCGGCCCCTCTCCCCGGAGGGGAGAGGGGAGAACGGCCATCGATCCTCTACTCTGACGCGTCAATCATCGCGGTGAACAAGCCGCCGGGGATCTCGGTGCATGACGCGCCGGGGCCCGGCGTTTCGTTGCTGCGGCGACTGCGCGAGGAACATGGGCTGAGCGATCTGGTTCCCATTCATCGCTTGGATAAAGATGCGTCGGGCATCCTTTTGTTTTCTCGAAACAAAAACGCGGCGGCGCAGATACAACGGCGCTGGGACGAAGTCCAAAAAACGTATGTGGTGCTCGTCGAGGGCAAGCCTCCCTTGAATGAAGGCTGTATTGATGCGCCGATTCTCGAAAACCAGACCGGCAAACCCGAACGCCTCGAACGCGCGCTGAAATATTATCGCCTGCACAATCCCGGCGTGGAGATGCCTGCACTGCCTGCGCCAAAGACGAGCGCGGTGCATCCGGCCGGGCGCGCTTCTCAGACGGATTACCGCTTGCTCGAAGCCTTCACGCTGCCGCCGGGCGTCTGGTCGTTGCTCGAAATTTCGCCGCGCCAGGGGCGCATGCATCAGATTCGCGTGCACTTAAAACACATCGGCTGCCCGCTGGCGATCGATCCGCTTTACGGCAAGGCGGTTTCGGAGTTTCCAAAATCCGAAGACGGCGCGAGCGTGCTCAACCGCCTGCCGCTGCATGCGGCGAAATTGGTCGTTCCTTATGAAGGAAAGATGCGCGCGTTCGAGGCGCCGCTTCCGGACGATATCAGCGTCGCGCTGTCCTTCCTGCGCGGAACGTCAAAGTAACTCAGCGCTGCCCACCCAGCCAATGATCCAGCCGCAGCATCGTCGCCGCAACCAGACTGGCGCTGCGCGGCAGGTCGATCAAGCGCACGTACTCTCCGGCGACGTGCGCCTGGCCGGCGAAACCCGGCCCGATGTTTAAGACATCCATGCCGGCCTGCTTGAAGAGCACCATGTCGGTGCGCGCACGGTTCCAACTGTAACGCACTTGTCCGAAAAGATTCTGGCTTGCTTCCGAGGCACAGAGCAGCAGCGGACCCTTGGCGTCCACGGCGCAGGCGGGCGCATCGCAGCGCAACTTCCAGGTGGCGGTGACGCCATCAAGGTCGCTCGTCAGCCGGCCCAGTTCCGCCTCGACGTCCGCGGCGGTCTCACCCGGGGCAACGCGCCGCGAAATAGTCAGCTCACATTGCTCTGGAATAATGTTTCCTGCCGAGCCGCCCTTGATCAAGGTCACGGCGGCAGCCGAGCGCGCGTAAATATCGCCGAGCACTTTAATGTCTCTGAAACTTCTGTTCAGCCTGTCGACGCGATCACAGATTTTCGCCGCAGCGTGAATTGCATTAAGCCCCCTGTCGGGGCTGGCCGAATGCGCCGAACGGCCGCGCAGCGAAAGCTTCGCCACGGCGTGCCCCTGGCAGCCCAGCGCGATCGTCGGGCAGACCATATCGCAGCTTGCTTCCGTGGTGATGGCCCAGCGTCCGGGCTGCTTTTTAACGACACTGTTGACGCCATTGACTTTTCCGAGCGCGGGCATTTCTTCGCAGACGGTAAACGAAACGACCACGCGCAGATTCTGCAGTCGGTTCTCCGGTTTCGCGAAGTGCTCCGCCAGATGAAGCATGATCGCCAGGCCGGATTTCATGTCCGAGGTGCCCAGTCCGACGATGCGCCGCTCATCGCAATCGCCGCTGGTAAAGGGCTTCCACGGATCACTCTCCCATCCCTCGACCGGGACCACCGTGTCGGTGTGCCCGCTGAGATGAAGAGTGTTTATTTGCGGAGCGCCTGAATGAAGCGGCTCGATAACCGTCAGCAGGTTGTCCTGATCGTCGCGATCAACGCTCAGGCCGAACGCCTTCAGGCGCGGCTCGATGCAGTCGGCCATGGGCCGTTCTTCGCCCGACAAGGCTTTGATCGAAACCAGATCGGACACAGTGCGCCCGATGGGCTCGGCGCAGGCGGCGGAAAAAATCATGCCGCAAGGGTAACTTTGGAACTGAAAAATGCAAACCCGCCCCGCGCTGGATTGTAATTTCCCGGCGCTTAGCCGTGTACTTACATGCAGAGCTGTGCTAACGTTCGCTGCGATTATTCCCTCTTGCGACCTGAAGGAGATTTAGATGCCTGTTCATTCCTGGTTCGTTTTAACTGCGCTCGCTTTTCTGGCCGGAACCTTTTCCGCGGCCGGCTCAGAATGGATGGAAGATTTTGAAGCCGCGCGCAGCAAAGCCGAAAAAGAAAAGAAAGACATACTGATTGATTTCACCGGCTCGGATTGGTGCGGCTGGTGCATCAAGTTGAAGCAGGAAGTCTTCGACCAGCCCGCTTTTCTAAAGGCTGCGCCAGCTAATTTCGTGCTGGTGGAACTGGACTTTCCGCGCGCGAAATCGCAGCCTGAAAAGATCAAGAAACAGAATCAGGCGCTCGCCGCGAAGTTCAATGTCTCGGGCTATCCATCCATCTATCTGGTGGATTCGAAAGGCCGGCCGTATGCCAAAACCGGCTATCAGGCCGGTGGTCCGGAGAAGTATCTCGAACATATCAATGGGTTGCGTAGCCGCCGCGTGATGCGCGACGATCTGTTTGCGAAGGCGGAACTGACGACCGGAATTGAGAAGGCCAAGATTCTGGACCAAGCGCTGATGATTCTTCAGGCCGACGATGTCGAAGAATATTACGAGGACTTGATCGTGTCCATTATAGCTCTGGACAGCGACAACAAGGGCGGAATCAAGGGGAAGTACGAAGCGCGCAAAGTCTTCAACGAAATCGGGAAGATTGCCGACAGCGGCGATCTGGACGGCGCGGTCAAGAAGTTGGACTCCTACATGACCGAGCAGAAACCGACGACCACCACCAAGCAGGAAGCCTATTTCCTCAAGTCGATCCTGATGTATCACAAGAAAGACAAGAAAGGCGCCATCGCCGCGCTGAAGCTTGCGCAGGAAGCGGCACCCGATTCGGAAAAAGGAAAGACGATTCCGGACATCATCAAGAAGCTCAGCGACGAGTGACGCTCTGACGCTTCACGAAAGAAGGCAGGCCGCAAGGCCTGCCTTTTTTGTTTATGGACCGCGAGCGTCCCGCGCCCACCTCATGTGTACTACCTCGACGAATGCCAGCGCCAAGCGTGTTCCACGATCACGTCGATATCATTGTACTGCGCACGCCATCCTAAAATCGCAGCAGCCTTGCGCGGATTGGCGACCAGAGCAGGCGGATCGCCGGCGCGGCGGCCGGTTAGCTTCACCGGCACCTGTTTTTTGCTGACGCGTTCAACGGCCGCAATAACCTGACGCACCGACTGTCCGGTTCCGGTTCCCAGATTCAGAGCCAGATTTTCACCGCCTGCATTCAGATGTTTTAGAGCGCGCAGATGCGCGTGGGCCAAGTCGTTAACGTGAATGTAGTCGCGCACAGCCGTGCCATCGGCGGTCGGATAATCGGTGCCGAAGATTTCGACATGCGGCAGCTTCCCCATTGCTGCGGCAATGACCAATGGAATCAGATGCGTCTCCGGGTTGTGATCCTCGCCGATCTCGCCGTCAACGTCAGCTCCGGCGGCGTTGAAATAACGCAGCGCGGCCCAGCGCAGTCCGTATGCGCCGCCATACCATTTCAGCATCTTCTCAACGAAAAGTTTGGATTCGCCATACGGATTGACCGGCGCCTGAGGATGACTTTCTTCAATGGGTGTTTTCTGCGGTACGCCGTACGTCGCGCAGGTTGACGAGAAGACGATACTCTTCACGCCGACCTCGATCATTGCATCAAGCAGGTTCAGCGTGTTGACCACATTGTTGCGGAAGTACTTCTGCGGATCGGTGACCGACTCGCCAACGAAAGCGCTCGCCGCAAAATGAATCACGGAGTCGATCTTGTGCCTGACGAGAACGTCCCTGGTAAAATTCTGATCTGCAAGATCGCCCTTCTCGAGCGGGCCCCATTTAACGGCCCACTCGTGGCCGAAGCTCATGTTATCCAGGACCACCGGAGCGTGCCCCGCCTGAGCGACCAGTTTTGCCGTGTGACTGCCGATGTACCCCGCCCCGCCCGTCACTAGAATGTTCATTTCAGGATCTACTCCTTTTATCACTGACTAATTTCAGAAGCCCAAAAGCTTTCCGCGCCAGGCGACGAACCGCTGGATACAGTGGCGCTGCGTGAAGATGATTCCGCTTACTGTTCTAGTTTTCCAGCGCGGCCACGATGCGCGGCGCGGCCTGCCCGTCGCCATACGGATTGCGCACGCGCGCCATAGCATTGTACGCCGCGGGGTCGGTTAAGAGGCGCGCCGATTCCTGCAAAATGCGCGAACGATTCGTGCCGACCAGACGCGCCACGCCGGCGCGAATGGCCTCGGGCCGCTCGGTGCTCTCGCGCATCACCAGCACGGGCTTTCCAAGACTGGGCGCCTCTTCTTGGATGCCTCCCGAATCGGTCAGTATCAGCGTGGATTGCTGCATCAGCCATACAAAGGGAAGATACGCTTGCGGTGGAAGCAGATGAATGCGCGGGTGACCGGCCAGCAAGCGCCGCGCGGGTTCCTGAACGCCCGGATTCAAATGGAGCGGATAGACGACTGCAACATCGGACGCGAGTTCGGAGATATCGCGCAGGGCCATGCAGACATTCTCAAATGCGACACCCATATTCTCACGGCGATGTCCAGTCACCAAAACGATGCGCTTTCCAGTGAGGCTTTCGCGATCGATGCCATCCAGTTGCGGCGGCGACTGGCGCACCATCGCGACGGCCATGTTGAGCGCATCGACGGCCGTGTTTCCGGTCACGAAAATGCGGTCCGTGGCAACGCGTTCGGCTTTGAGGTTATCGCTAGCGGCTTGCGTCGGCGCAAAATACCAATGGGAGAGTGTATCGACAATGCGGCGGTTGAGCTCTTCCGGAAAAGGAGCCTGTAGATTGTGCGTGCGCAATCCGGCTTCGACGTGGCCGACCGGAATTTTTTCATAAAAAGCCGCAAGCCCAGCCGCCATGGCCGTGAGTGTGTCACCGTGGACCAGCACGGCATGCGGCTTCTCACTGCGGATGGCGTCGCGCACTCCGGTCAGCGTGCGCGCGGTGAGTGTGGCCAGATCCTGGCCGGGCGTCATCAGATTCATATCGATGTCTGGCTTCAGCGCGAAGACCGCGAGCACCTGATCAAGAAGTTCTCGGTGCTGCGCGGTGACGCACAGAATCGTGCGGCCGCTTTTTCGGGCCTGCAGCGCCTTGATCACAGGCACCATCTTGATGGCTTCGGGACGTGTACCGATCACCACCATCACGTCCTGTCCGGCCATGTGCTTGTTTTCCTCTGCGCGCCGTGTCATTCTCTTTAAAAGCGTTCACATGTTATGCGATCGCGACCACTTCGCCACTGCGAGACAGAAGCTCAATGAGTGAGCCCGACGGCCGATCCGGCCTGCCGCCACGCCCGGAGAACAATGCATCCATTGAAGCATGGAAAAAGTATGCCGCGGAGATGGAAGCCGTCGCCGCAGCGAGCGAGCATCGCGCTAATTTTGTGCATGAGCGCCTGAACAAACTGATCGGATCACCGGCTTGGAAGCTTCTTAAAAAAGCAAAAACACTGATCGAGTCCACTCCGCTGCGCAGAGCCGGGCGAAAGAAAAAGCACATTCTATCTTCGTACGTTCCTCAAGTTCACGGAACGCCCCTGATCTCGATCCTGATTCCGTTCCGCGATAGCGCGCCGTTGTTGCAGCAATGTCTGGATACGCTGCGTTCAAAAACGGCATACAGACAGTACGAGTTAATCCTGATCGACAACGGGAGCATCGAGAAAAGCACGCATCGACTCCTGGAGCGTGAAGAGAAGAAAGGTGCGCGCATCGTCCGCGTCGACGAGCCTTTCAATTATTCGCGATTGAACAACCTCGGCGCCAAGTCAGCGCAGGGTGAACACCTGCTCTTGCTAAATAACGATATTGAGATCATCGAACCGCAGTGGCTGGGCGCATTGGTCGAACAGAGTCAGCGCAAGGACGTCGCAGTAGTTGGAGCAAAACTGCTATATCCAGATGGACGAGTTCAGCACGCAGGCGTCGTTGTCGGGCTGGATGATGTTGCCGGTCACGCGTTTAAATATCTGGATGGAGACGATTTGCAGATCATTACAGTGCGCGAATGTGCGGCCGTAACCGGAGCGTGCTTAATCACGCCCCGACACCTATTTGAAAAATGGGGAGGCCTAAACGAAATCGATCTGCCTGTGGCCTATCAGGATGTCGACTATTGCCTGCGCGCGAAAGAAGCGGGGTACAAAGTGATCTACACTCCGCACGCGGCATTAGTTCATCATGAAAGCGCTTCGCGATCCTTCACTAATAATCCAAATGAAGCCGCGTATATGTGTCGACGCTGGGCGAGGCGTATATTGGACAAAGCTTAGTGCCTGGCCTTGATAGAACTAACCGCTTTCCAGTCATAGAAGCGCGCTTATTAGGCGCGCTTTGACAAATAATTAGAAGCCCGAACGTCTATTACTAACGACGTCGATGGTGATGATGATGGCGACGGCGTGAATTACCAAAATTCAAATAAAGTCCCGAACCACCGCTATAATATCTCGGGGAAGAATAATAGCGGCTGTACGGCTGAGAATAGTAGGAAGAATAAGGGTAAGAGTAGCTGCTATAGTAAGGAGTGCTGTAATACGGGCTTCTGTAATAATTTGTGTAATATGGGGTGCTGTAATAAGAACTGTCGTTGTAATAGTATGGATCACGCCCCAAACCAACACCCACGGAGATGTCCGTGGCAAATGCCGGTGCCGCCACGCCAATGGCCATCAACATCACTGCTGCACGGATAAACATGGTATTTCTCCTCTTCTGGGCTCCCCTCTGGTATTATCATACGCAAGTGGCGTGCTACTCTTTGGACTTATAATTTCATGGCAAAGCTGGCTCCTGAATCATACTTGCGCCCTGATATCATTCGCCAAGTGCAGCGTTTCGATTTGAAAGCAAAATTTCTCATTGAGGGATTTTTGTCAGGTTTGCATAGTTCACCTTTCAAAGGTTTCTCAGTCGAGTTCTCCGAGCACCGCAAATATGTGCGCGGGGACGATGTGCGCACCATTGACTGGAAGCTCTGGTCAAGAACCAACCGCTACTACGTCAAGCAGTACGAAGCTGAAACGAACCTGACCGGAACGCTTGTTGTGGATACGTCCGCCAGCATGGGTTATTCCGGTACGCGCGGCGGCATCACTAAACTTCAGTACGCCACGTACCTGGCCGCAGCCATGGCGTACTTGATGATCCATCAGCAGGACCCGGTGGGTCTGGTGACTTGCGGCGAGCGCGTCGGCACATTCCTGAAACCCAGGAGCAAATCGTCGCATCTCTTTTCCATGCTCAAAGTCCTCAACGAAAGCGTGCCGGCTGGGACGACGAACCTCGCGCAGAATCTGCATCAGGTCGCCGAGATGATTTCGCATCGCGGCATGGTCATGATCTTCACCGATCTGCTGGATGATGCCGGCGAAGAGAAGATTCTCGATGCGCTGGGCCATTTGCGCTACCGCGGGCACGACGTCATCGTCTTTCAAATTTTCGATGCCGCTGAAGTCTCTTTTCCATTTAACGAATTGATGCGCTTTGAGGACATTGAGGGGCAGGCCGAAACCATCACCGCCGACCCGCCCGCGATCCGCAAGGAATACATGAAGGAACTCAATGCCTTTCTGGAGCGCTACCGCACTGAGTGTTCAAAGCGCCACGTCGACTTCGTGGCGCTCGACACATCGCAAAATTTCGACAAGCCGCTCATGGCTTATTTGCAGAAACGCTGCGGGGTCTGACGACAATGCAAAATTCAAAATGCAAAATGCAAAAGTAACGGCAGCGAACGACATCGAAAAACGACTTCACCAAAGGACACCGGAGTTTTTTACGTTAAATTGGTTCAGGGCGTTTTTTTTTGCATTTTTGAATTTTGCATTTTGAATTTCTGTCCCGGGGCGTAGATGGACTTTTTTGCCGCACCGTTGTTATGGGGGTTGTTTGCTGCGGGAATTCCCGTTGCGATCCATTTGATCGGCCGCACCAAGCCGATCCCGCACCGCTTTCCTGCGATGCGCTTTATCATCAAATCTCAAAAGAGCAGTTCGCGCGCTTTGAAGCTCAAGCATCTGATTGTGCTGCTGCTGCGCATGCTGGCGCTGGCCGCGTTTGCAATGGCACTGGCCCGGCCATTCTGGGGCGATGCGAAGGCCGAGGCTGCATGGATTGGCGCCGGAATCGCAATCGGCATCGTCTCGCTACTGACGATTTATCTGCGCGAGTACGCCACAGGCCTGCTCGGTCTGCTGATTGTCAGCGCGCTTTATCTCACCTATCCACGCGATCTGAACGGCTCACGACAGACGCTATACGGAGACTTCGTGTTGGTCGTCGATCAGTCGATGAGCATGGGATATCTGGAGACTGACGGCACGCGCTTCGATCGCGCAAGGCGGCAGGTATCGCAGTTCCTCGACAGGCTAAAACCCGATTCGCGGGTCGCGCTGATCCTGGCAACGGAGACTCCCGAACGCGCGCTGGGACGCTTGAGCTTCCGGCATGAGAGCATCCGCGAGAAAATGCAGAACGCAGCGGCGACCGGACGCGGCCTCGACCTTGAGCGCGCACTGCTGGCGGCGCAAACAATTCTCGAGCACGGCCGAAATCCTTCCTTTAATAAGGAAGCGGTGACCGGCAGTGCGCGCCCTTCCGCGATTGTTCTATTCAGCGATCTGCAAGCCGGTTCCATCAATGTCATCGCCTCACGCAGCGTCGCAGGAAAGGCATCCGGCGTGGCGCGCAATCCGTTCGAGCTGATTGTTGTCGACGTGGGCTCCGAACAAGCAGCCAACGGAGCGGTGCTCTCAGCGGTGTTGCCCGGCACCGTACTTCCGGCAGAGGCTCCCGCATCGATTTCAGCGAAAGTGCGGCCGGCTGATACCGAACGACCGGTGCTGGTGGAATTGTATATCGATGAAAAGCGCATCGATCAAAAGCGTTTGGAACCCAAAGGGCAGCAGGTGCTTGATGTCGATTTTCATTTCCAGACCGGAGCCGCGGGTTCGCACAGCGGGCGCATCCATCTTCCAGACAGCGACCGGCTACCGACGGACCAGGCATTCCTCTTTGCGTACACGGCCGGGCGGCCGGCCAGCGCTCTGATCATCGAATCGCCCGCGCAAGGACAGGAGAAAGGCAGCGCCTTTTTCGTTCGCGCCGCTCTACAGCCCTCGTCGAACGATCTGCAACTCGGCATCAGCGGCCTGACCTTTACGGTAGAGGCGCCGATGGAATTGACCCTCGCGAAACTCTCCAAATTCCGCGTCGTTCTGCTGGCGGATTGCGGTCCGCTGAGTCCGGGAAGCTGGAGCGCGCTGCAGCAATGGGTCAACGACGGCGGCGGTTTGTTTGTCTGGCTGGGCTCGCGATCCGCGACCGACGACGCGCGGCGCATGGACTACCAGGAACTCGCCAATCACCGCGGCCTGCTGCCGGGAAAAATCGGGAACGTGACGCTTCTTGAAAAACCGTTGCAGATCAGCGTCGCGCAGCCTGATCACCCGCTGGTCGCGCATTTCACTCCCGGCGTAGCCTCGATTCTGCGCGAGACCCAGGTCCGCAAACTTGTCAAAATCACCGCCGAGCCGCGCGATCCAAACGCCAGTGTGGTGCTGGCTCTGACCGACGGCACGCCCCTGATGCTTGAGAAAATCTACGGCCGCGGCCGCGTGATCAGCGTGGCCATCGACCCCGCCCGCGAGTGCAGCGATCTGCCTTCGCGCGGCGAAGCGTATGTCACGCTGTTGCTGGATGCGATCCGCTTGCTCACCGGCGATGAGAGCGAGAGCAGCGCGCGGCTGGGCATGCCGCTGATGCTGACGCTTCCCTCGCCGCCCGAAGACAATCAGGTGATCTGGAAGCGGCCCGGCGCGCCAACGACGATGCTGCGCGTGGATCTCTCCAGCACCGAAGTGCGCGGCGCGCCCGTCAGCTCCGGACCGGTGACGGTCATCGTGCCGCCGATCGAAAGTCCCGGCGTGCAGAATTTCAGTTGGACTCCCGCCGGCAGCACAACGCCGCAGGTGAAGATGATCGCCGTTAACGCCGACCCGGCGGAATCAGACCTGGAAAAAGCAAAGCCCGAGATTGTGCGCCGCGCCTTGGCGCGGTATCAGCCCGAACTGGTTCGACATTTCGCCGAGGCGAGAATACTGGGCGGCGAAACGACTGACGGCAGCCATGGAAGCCGTGAGCTCAGCGCGGGGGTGTTACTCGCGCTGATCGCGTTCCTGCTCGGCGAAAGTTTTTTATCCAACAGACTGTATCGAAATGAGATCGAGCCCGTACCGGAATTAAACGGCGCGGCGCCTTCAGACACTGATCGCAACGCAGATCACATTGAGGCCGGCAGTGGCACAGCCTGAAATAACCACACCTCTTCCCGCCGCGCCTGCGGCCGCCGCCGGCAGCGCGATCGTGCTCGCACCCGCGCAGCCCAGAAAACAGGCGGAGCAGAGCGGATACCAGTTGAACCCGTTCATCCCGGCGTGGGCCATCGTGGTGATCGGCTTGCTTTTAATTTTCAGCATGCAGCGCGCGTACACCCGCACCACGCGGCATGTTTCCGTGGTGCGCCGCGTTGGGCTGGGCGGCATTCGCATGCTCGTGTTTGCAGTTGTGCTTTTCTGTCTCGCGCGGCCAGTGCTGGTGAAGACATATCAATTGAGCGAGCGCGGATTGTGTTTCGCGGTGCTCGACACGTCCGCCTCGATGGCCTTGCGCGACATGCCAAATTTTCGCACGCGCTGGGAGAGCGCCACCGGCATCATCCGCGCGAACACAAAACAGATGGCAGCGCTGTCTGAGAAGTTCGAGCTGCAGCGTTACCTTTTCGACACCCGTGTTCGCGCGGTCTCGCGGCTTCCGGGCGAAGACGCCGCGGCCGACAAAAGCGCTCCGGCCGCTCAAGCCGTTCTTCCGGCCGGCACGAGCACCGATATTGCCGCGGTGATGGAAGTGCTAGGAGCCGACGCCGGCGGCACCGCTGTCGCCGGAGCGCTGTTGATCACCGACGGGCGTCACAATCTGCCCAAGGACATTATTCCGTCGGCCATTTCGCTGGAGCGTTCTGGCGTTCCGCTCTTCGTGATTGGACTGGGGCAGGATGCCACGCCGATTGATTATAAGGACATCAAACTGCGCCAGATTATTGCGCCCGAAAAAGGTTTCATCGGCGCGAAGATGATGATGCGCATCGAAGTCGAAAGCACGCTACCGGCGCCGGCCAGCGTGCCGTTCAAAGTTGAAATAAATGGAAAACTTATTCATCAGAGCAAAGTCGCATTTCCGGCGGGCACCAACGTGGTGCTGCCGGTAATCGAAATTCCTTACACGCCTGAAGCGCTGGGTGTGCACCGATTGGTCGCCACGCTCGGGACGATTCCCGACGAGGCCAACCTTGCGAACAATGCGCGCGCGGCGTTCTTTCGCGTCTACCGCACCAAGCTTGGAATCTGGTACGTCGAGGGCGCGATCCGTAAGGAATTCGGTGCGATCCGTTCCGCTCTGGAGACCGCGCCCAACGTCAGCATGCGTGCGTTGAACGCGTTTATGGCCAAGACTGGAAATCGCAGTGACCTGCTTCCCGTCAGCGCCGAAGACCGTGCGCAGCTCAAGCTGGTGATCCTGGGCGATCTGCGCGCCGACCGTTTCGAGCCGACCGCGCTGCAGTATCTGGCCAAGTTTGTCGCCGACGGCGGTGCCGTCTTGATGATCGGCGGCATCGACAACATGGGCGCCGGCGGTTGGCAGAATTCGCCGCTGGCCGAAGTCTTTCCGGCTGAAATGAGCAGCAGCGACGCGGCGCAGGAGGGCCCGCTGCGCATTGAAATTGAGAACGGCGAGATGGCCCATCCTGTACTGCAGATCGGCGACACGCCCGCGCAGATTCCCGAACTGATCCGGCTTCTGCCACCCATGCCCGGCGTGTCGCGCATCCGCGGCCTGCGACCCGGCGCTCGCGTTCTGCTCCGCGCCGGACCCAGCGAATTGCTGGTGGTAAAGGAATACGGAAAAGGCCGCGCGGCCATTTTCACCGGCGACACAACCTGGCAGTGGATTTTGAAAGCCAATCAGGGCGAAACGCATAAACGTTTCTGGCGCAACTTGACGACGTGGCTTACGCGCAGCGATTACCGCGATACAGAGAAGGCTGTCTTCACCGACAGCGAGCGACTTCAATATATGGTCGGCGAAGAGGCGCTCTTCCGCGCGTACGTCCATGAAACCGAGAAGGTCGGCGCGGCGGTCAAGGGCGCGCGCATCAGCGCAACGCTGACGCGCATTCAGGCCGATGGCGAAGTACCGGTGCTGACCGAAGACATCGGACAGGGCGTCGGCGAACACGCCAAACGTTTCACCCCCGGCGCGGCGGGCGCGTACCGTTTCAAAGTTTCCGCGATCGGTTCCGGCGGCGCTGTGATCGACAGCGACAGCGTCGACATCCAGGTCGCCGCGAACGACATTGAGCACGACAATCCGAAGGCGAATCTGAAGCTGCTGCGGCGCATTGCGACGCTCAGCGGCGGCGCCTACTACGAACCCGAACAGGCGCGCGAAGCCTTCACCGCGCTCTTACGCCGCGACGTTTCGTTCAGTAAACCTGTGACTGAAGTTCAAGACGTCTGGAATCTGCCCGCAGTGCTGGCAGTATTCATCGGCCTGCTTGCGCTGGAGTGGGTGCTCCGAAAAAAATGGGGATTGATTTGAACTGCGGGCGTACGATTCAATTTCTCCTTTTATTGAGTCCAGTGTGGATAAAGAAGATTTGAAACGATTCAACTGCCAATCGTTTCAAGTCTTCTTTCCCTTCATTAACAACACTGGACTCAATAGAACCTGATAAAGGGAATTTTCGGCAGGCCGCGCCAATCATATCCGTGCGCGGTAAGCGTCAAGCCGGTGCGCACGCTTTTTAGGCGCGGCTTACTGTGCTGCACCCGACTTCAGCGCCTTGCTCTTATAGAAGAGCGGATAGGAATGCTGATAGCTCTGTTGCAGGAAGAGCAGATTGACATGGATGTTGACGAAGCGCGCGGCGGTCTCGTCTTTAAATCCCTCGTCTGCCAGTTTGTCTGAGAAAAAAATGTTGCTGAGCTTGTACGTGAATTTGGCCTGGCCCAGCTTGGGTTTCTTGATGACGAAACCCTTCGGCGTGCTCTTGCCTTTGATGTCCAGGACATACTCGTTAAATATGCCGCCAATGTCAATTTTCACCGTTTGCCGCGCGTAAGAGGTCGTGGCGGGAACGGCTAAAGTACCGCTCAGTGCGAGTTGGTCTTTCGACTTCGCGAAGTTCACCTTTATGCTCAGCTTGGTCTTCTCAGCGATCGACAAAGCCGGAGCAGCGGCGGCGCTTCCGAAGGGCGTCGACGCGGGGTCGGATGGCACGGTGTTCAGGAACATCTCGAATTCGTCTGAGAATCCGTCGGCATCCGAATCGAATTCCGAGAACGAATTGACCAGCCCGACAATGACCGTCGCCTGAATGCTGATTCCGCTCTGCGTGTGAGTGGAAACCAGACGAGCCGCATATGTTCCCAGCGCGTTGTATTCGTGCGTGACCGAGAGACCCACGCCAAAGGGCGATGAATCTCCAAAGTCCCAGACGCAGACCACGCCGGGCTGATTGAACGCGCAGGAGAAGACCATCGGGGTGAGGCCCACGCTGAGGGCGGGAGTGGCGAGGGGCCGAGTCGTATAAAGAAGCTGCTCGTTGTCAGCCAGCGTGATCGCGCTGCTGCTTGCCGCACCAAGGACGTAGCCGCTGCCTGAGAGCAGTGCCACGTTGACGCTCTCCGGACCTTCCAGGATTGAATCGTCAATCGAGATGAAATCGAAGGTCGCCGACGCCGCGCCCGCCGGAATCGTCACGGTCGCAGGCAGCGCGGTGTAATCCTCTCCGGCAGTGGCAGTGCCCGACGCCGCGACCGTCACAGCCAGCGCGCCGACAGTGTCTCCGGTGCGCGAAATCGTGAACGTACGCGCCTCGGACTCCGTCACATTCACGAGCGCAGGCGTGATCGTCACAATGGGTTGAACGTTGATGCTCACGGTGGCGGCCTGCGAGGTCGCCACTCCATCCGAGACCGTGTAGCTGAACGCGTCCACACCGGTAAAGCCGATATTTTGAGTATACGAAAAGCTCCCGTTTGCATTCAGGGTCAGCGCACCGTTCGCGGGGCTCTGCAGCAGCGTGCCGCTAAACTTGTCGAAGTCCGCGTCCGTATCGAGGTCATTGGAAAAAAGTCCGTTGGCGGCGGTGGTGGTGAGTGTCGAATCAACCGGGGCCGAGTAGGCGTCGGCCACGGCCACCGGCGCGGAGTTGATACCGACAAGAATTGGATTGGGCGCGAAAAATAAGTTGTCGAGATTATCGCTTTCAAAGATGGCATCGGTCGGATCGATGGTCCAGCCGAGATTATACGAACCGGTGGGAAGAGTGGGGCAGGCAACGCTTAAGGGCGCATCGCCGACACGCCCCGGCAGAAGTCCCGCGACAGTCGCATCCCCCAGGATAATATCGCCGCTGTCGAAAACCTTGTCGATCGAGAGAAAGTAGCGCACAGTAAAGGCGGCCGTCGGCGTGAAGGGGCTCTCGTTGACGACGCTGGATTTGACGCTGAGCGTGCGGCCGATATTGACGGCAGGAGGGCAGACAGGCATGCCGCTGAGCGTCAGATTGGTGAGCCCGCAGATCTCGTCAATGTAGGCGACGATGGAATCGACGCGCGTATTAAAGGAGGTCGCCCCGTATGTATCGCCGGCTCCGCCCGAACAGATGCCCGCTACTTTCAAGCGGCCGTTGACGAATATAAAAGCCGGACCGCCGGAGTCGCCGGAGGCTGTGTTGGCAGTTCCGACTTTAAATATCCAGCCGAAATAGTGTACTTTTACGGAGCCGATCTTGATGACTCCAACGTTGTACGAATCGTCCAGGTTGATCTGTTCTCCGAAGGTGCCGTCGCCCTCGTTGCCGTACCCTGCAATCGTGATGTCGTTGCCTATGAAAATGGGGCTGCGGTAGATCGGAATGGGCGTCAGTAAGACGGGTGCCGAGAGAGTCAAAATGCAAACGTCGATCACGCCATCTTTGTCGAGATCGCCGTTCCATGACGGATGGTATTGAATCGCACTGACCGTGGAGGTCGATGCGACGGTCGTTTTATCGCTGTAAAAATTAACCCTCAAGTCGGCAACGAGCGTATCTTGAACGCCGAAGGAATCGGAGACGCAATGCGCGGCGGTCAAAACGTGCCGGTTGCTGATCAGCGTGCCCGAGCAGTGCTGCGCACCTAAGTGCGTGATCGCGACTGTCTGCGGATAAAAGGGCCCGTTCGGATTGGCGTCGGTGATCCTGGGCGCAGCTTCAAAGGCTTGCACGCTATAGCAGGCGATGGCGAGAACAAATAAGATGTGGCGCATTCGGTGCTCCGAGACAGGTGCATCATGTGGGATTGCCGCTTCTACTTCTTTTGGATGAAAGGCTGCAATGCACTTTTTCGAATTGTAGCACCCGGGGTTGCCGTCGCCGGCGGGCTCACTTTGGGCTCGACTTCGCGCAGTTTGAATTTTACCTGTCCGAGAATAGACGCGCCCGAAACAGCTTTCGTTCCCAGGCGAATATGGGTTGCGTTGATCTCCTTTTCATTCCAGGTCGGGTCCACAGGCAGCGCGACGTCTCTCTTTCAGCCATAAATCCATGCCCAGTGCATCGGCCAGCCTGAATTCGACGGATGGCTTTTCGAGTTTCCGTTCCTGGCCCGACTCTTCAATCGTCGCGAGCAGCCCGGCGTCGGTGCGTGCGATTTGGGTCGTCTTCACCTTTCCCATTTGCGATGATTTCACAAAGGCGCTGACGAAGGGATGCGGTGCCACGGCGGAAAAGGTCTTGCTCTCTTCCATATCCATTTTCCTGGCCCATTGCAGCAACACTCATGTGTATCAAATTCGTCTGCGTATAGCCCTTCTCCGAACGCGAGATTTTGCACTGCGCGTAGCCGATCTTTTCGTTCTTCGGGCCATACACGCCGTACCAGTCCGCCCGCGGTGCGCCGATGTCTGCCTCCGTAAGCACGCGCGGTTCTGCCGCAATTGCGGGACGGCTTGAAGCAATCAACAGGCAGAGAATCAGTATGGCGTAGCGCATGGGGGCTCCGAAAGAAGGAAGAGTACCTATAATAAGTCGTACCGATAACGATCCGTTTCTACCGCTATCGGCGCCAAAACGGCAATGCACTTTTCGGAATTCTGCCTTTCAATCGAGTTGCTTTCTGAATATTCCCGATCATACTTAGCTGAAGATAACCTTCAGGGTCACAAAGGAAACTCTTTTCAGCTTTTGCGAATGTCAGCGGAGTGCCTTCGCCTGGTTGCGGGATGTGCTTTAATTCCAATAATAAGGAGAGATGACGATGCGATTATTGATTGGGGTATGGGTGGCGGCATGTATGCTCTCGAGCGCTTCGGCGGCAGACCCTAAGCCTCCGGAAGTGAAAGTGCCCATGCTCAGCAAGGCGCCAAAGATTGACGGGGTGCTCGACGACGCCTCGTGGAAAGAAGCCGCGACGTCAGATGCATTCAAGCTTGCCGACGGCGACAAGCCCAAGGCGATCACGCGCATGATGCTCGGGCAGGATGCGGAGAATCTGTATATCGCGATCGTCTGTTATGAGTCGGCCGACGCGTTAAAGGCGCTTAAGAATGACATTACCGATCATGATGCGGATTCCATATGGGACGACGATTCCATCGAACTGTTCATCGATCCCAGCGGCGCGCGCGGAACATATTACCAGTTGATCGTCAATTCCAAGGGCACGACCTGGGACGCCTGGGTCGAGGCCGGGCCCAACTCGGACATGAATTGGGAGCCGAAGTACGAAGCCAAAACAAAAGTCGGAGCGGATAGCTGGGTGCTGGAGATGGCGCTGCCCTGGTCGAGTTTTAATCGTACCACCAAATCGGCGGCCGACTGGGTCTTTAACGTCTCGCGCACGCGCAGCCTCGAGGGCGAAACGATCTACTGGTCCCCGGTCTATTCATCGACCTCGCACACGCCCGAGAAGTTCGGCAAGCTGCTGGGATTGCCGGAGAAAAGTTTAAAGGCGCCGGATCAGAAGAAGTGAGCGGACAACGTTTTGTCACGCAAAGCCGCAAAGACCGCAAAGAACTGCTCTCATAAAAAGTTGTTCTTTGCGAGTTTTGCGGCTTTGCGTGAGACCTAAGATTGATCGATTTCTCCGCGTATTGAATGATTATCGGCGCGTACACTTCTGTCTTTTTTACACAGCGTCGCTCCATTTACTCCAAGTAAGTGATCTGCTCTTACGGGCTGCGGCCCATGGTCCGGCATGTGCTTGCTTCTATCTGCTCACGCATGAAACGGCCGGGCTATCAGGGAGAATCACGATGAAGTGGGAAGGTGGAGAAGAGAGCCAGAACGTTGAAGACCGGCGCGGGATTGGTGCGCCGCACGTCATCGGCGGAGGCACGGTTCTGCTGTTGATCGTCGGATATTTCCTGGGGATTGATCCGTCGCAGATTCTGGATCAGACTCAAAACGGACAAGAACAGAGCCGCACGAGCCAGACGGCGCCGGGCATAGACGATCGATCCCGGAAATTCATCGGCACGATTCTCGGTTTCACGGAGCAGGTCTGGGACGAGCAATTCCGCAAGATGGGAAAAACGTATCAGAAACCCAGGCTGGTCATCTTCGATCATCAGGTACAGACGGGATGCGGCGCGGCGACCTCCGCTGTCGGTCCTTTCTACTGTCCCGAAGACCGGACGGTGTACATCGATCCCGCATTCTTTGATGAGCTCTCCCAGAAACTGGGCGGATCGAAGGCCGACTTTTCGCAAGCGTACGTTATCGCTCACGAGATCGGCCATCACGTGCAGACTCTGACGGGCTTCAGCGCCATCGTCGATGAAAAACGGAGAACACTTTCTAAAGAAGAGTTCAATCGCTGGTCCGTGCGCCTGGAACTTCAGGCCGATTATCTGGCAGGTGTTTGGGCGCACTACGGCCAGCAAAAATTCAACTTCATCGAACAAGGTGACGTCGAGCAGGCCATTCAATCTGCAAACGCCATCGGCGACGATAGGTTGCAGAAGAAATTCTCCGGCCGAGTCTCGCCGCAGAATTACACGCACGGCACCGCCGCTCAGCGCGTGAAGTGGTACAGCCTGGGACTGAAGAGCGGCGACATGAGCAAGCTCCGCACTATTTTTGAGATACCGTACGAACAGTTATAATTTCGAAGCACTCGGTGGCCCTGGTCATCGGGGTCTTACGCCAGCTCAGACCGGTTTTATTTACGTCGTCCCAATTTTATCGCGCGCGTTGAGCGGGGTTTGGACGGCGTCGGTGAGCAGCTTTCCGTCCTTCAGCACAATGCGGCGCGAGGCGCAGGCGGCAACGTCGGTTTCGTGTGTGACGAGCACGATGGTCAGGCCATCGCGGTTGAGTTCCTGAAGCAGCGCGAGCACTTCAAGGCCGGTGCGCGTGTCCAGATTTCCGGTGGGCTCGTCGGCCAGCAGCACGCGCGGCGCGTTGACCAGCGCGCGCGCGATGGCCACGCGCTGCTGCTGCCCGCCGGAGAGTTCCGTCGGCCGGCGCGCCAGCTTTTCGGCAAGTCCGACTTTCGTCAGCGACTCCGCCGAGCGCTGGCGGCGTTCGCGGCCGGAGACGTCACTTCGATATTGCAGCGGCAGCTCCACGTTCTCCTGTGAAGTCAGGCGCGGCAGCAGTTGAAAGTTCTGAAAGACGAAGCCCAGCGCGTGCGAGCGCAGATGGGCAAGCTGGCGGCGGCCTTCCTTGGAAATATCGCGGCCGTCAAGCATGTAGCTGCCCGAGCTGGGCCGGTCCAGGCAGCCCAGAATATTCATCAGAGTTGATTTGCCGGAGCCCGACGTGCCCATGATCGCGACGAACTCACCAGCCGCAATCGAGAAACTCACGCCGCGCAGCGCGTAAACCGGATTGCCGCTTTCGGCGCCGTAGGTTTTGATCAGGTCGGTGACGGTAATGACATTTGCCGCAGGCATGCGCAGAATCTAGCGCGTCGCGGCAAAAACTCGAATTGCGAATTCATTAAGTGGCACGGGGCATTGTGTGGCACGGGCAGCTGTCGGGCTGCCCGTGGGTCGCCGGACAAATGTCTAATATCTAGGAAGTCGCCGACGTCCCGCCGCCCGAAATCGCAAATCCGTCCCGCCACTACACGGGCAGTCCAACAACTGCCCGTGCCACACAGCACCGGGTGGCGGGCTACTCAGCTACTCACCTGACCGAGCGCTTCCGGTTGCGGATGTAATCCACCAGCAGGAACTGGCCAAGCTTGCCCAGCGCCGTGTAATACGCGCGGCCGCGGTTGGTCTTGGTGAGTTGCTCGACAAACTCCACCAGCGGCGGGTCGTCGGTCACCATGAACGTCGTGATCGGGATGCTTTTGCGCCGGCACATCGAGGCCTCTTCCAGCGTGCGGTTGACGATGCGCGGGTCGAGCGAGTAGCCGGAATTTTTGTAGCGCTTGCCGCCCTCGTCGAGCACTGTCGGCTTGCCGTCGGTGATCAGAAAAATCTGCTTATTCGCCGAGCGGCTGCGCAGCAGCAGTTTGCGTGAGAGCTCCAGAGCCGCCTTGGTGTTGGTGTGCCAGCGCCCCCAATTAAGGAAAGGAACTTTGTCGAGCGGAATCTCAAACGCATCGTCGCCGAACGCGATCACATGCAGGCGGTCCTTGGGATAGCGCGTCTTGATCAGCTCGACCAGGCCCATCGCCACCTGCCGCGCTGGCGTCATGCGGTCTTCGCCGTAGAGCACCATCGAATTAGAGCAGTCCACACAGAGCGCCGTCGCGCAAGAGGTGTTCATGTCCGTCTCGTGGACGGCGATGTCCTGCTCCTTGACGGAGATCTCGTCGCCCTCGGAGAGCGAGCGGCGGACCGCGTTCTGCAGCGTATCGGTCGCGGAGATCGACCAGAGTTCGTCGCCGAATTCGTAGGGCCGCACCTCCGGCTGGCGTTCCACGCCGGGGCCGGTCTTGTTGCTGCGGTGGTCGCCGGGCGAACCCTTTTGCAGGCCGTTGAAAATTTCATTGAGCGCATCGATGCGCAGCGCCTTGGCGCCCTTGGGCGTCAGGGAAAGCTCGCCGGATGATTTCTCGGCAATCTCGCCCTGCTGCTTGAGCATGTCCTTAAACGCCTGCAGATTAAATTTCTCGTCCCACAGCCCGTACTTGTCGGCGATCTGGTCGAGCCAGTCGAGAGCCTGTTCCACATCGCCGGCCGATTTGGCCAGCAGGGTGCGGAACAATTTCAGGAGGTCTTCGAGCAGCTTTTCGCGCCGCTCCGCCTCGTGGTCCCAGGGTCCGTAGATAAATTTCATCGTTGCCTTCTGTCTAGCTATGGTGCCGGTTCAATCGTGGCGCACATGCTGCCGCGCGAACTTTCCAGCCGCGGGTCGGCGCCGAACGCGCGGATCTGATCGCGCTTTAGCTCCGCGCGTTCCAGCGACGTCGTATCAACAATTGTAACGCCGGTCTTGTCCACTTCCACAGCATGAACATGCGCCTGATCGCCGCTTTTTCCAAAGAGCTGCATAAGCATCAGCTCCACGTAGCCGTACGTGTGGTCGTCGTCGTTATGCAAAATGATGTGATACTGCGGAGCCAGCTTTGGCGGGCTGATCTGTTTGGTCGTTTCCGGTTTTGCGGATGCCATCCTGATTCCCTCCCACCGAAAAAAGTCGAACACTACCTCATGTATTATTGAGTCCAGTGTTGTTAGTGAAGGGAAAGAAGACTTGAAACGATTGGCAGTTGAATCGTTTCAAGTCTTCTTTATCCACACTGGACTCATTAGCCTCTTTACGCCTAAGGCGGGTAGTACTTTTAAGAAGCAGCTTTTCATGCGCTTCCATCGTCTATTATCCTAGCGATTAAAGTTCAGATAGCCATAGTTGGGCTGTGGACATCATGAGTTAAAAAAAGGATAACAGTCTCAATGCGATACCTTGCAATTCTGTTGAGCGTGCTGATGCTTTCAGCCTGCGGCGCGGCTGAGACTGTCAGGATCGGCGACGGGCGCGAAGCGCAAACTGCCGTCGACGCGGCCGGAAATGTGTACGTCGTGTACGGCTCGACCGGCAAAGACGCAATCTTTTGCGCCGCCTCTAGCGATGGCGGCAAAACGTTTGGCGCGCCGGTGAAAGTCGCGGCGGTTAGCAATATGGCACTGGGCATGCGCCGTGGCCCGCGTGTGGCCGCCGGCGGAAATACTGTCGCCGTGACGGCGGTTTATGGCGCGCAAGGCGGTGGCAAAGACGGCGAGATCGGCTGCTGGACTTCCAAAGACCAGGGGAAAACATGGCAGCAGAGCACTCCGGCGATCAACAAAGTTCCCGCCGCCGCGCGCGAAGGAATGCATGCCATGGCCGCCGGACCGAACGATAGAATGTTCTGCGTGTGGCTCGATCTGCGAAATGTTTTAAAAGGAAAACCAGGCACGGAGTTGTGGGGCGCGGGTTCCAGCGACGGCGGCCTGACCTGGAGCGTTGACGCTCTGGTTTACAAATCCCCGGACGGCTCGATCTGCCAGTGCTGCAATCCGTCTGTGGCCTTTGATGCCAAAGGGAATATCAACGTCAGCTTTCGAAACGAGATCGGCGGCGCGCGGGATATTTACTATACGCGCAGCGCCGACGGCGGAAAAACGTTCTCTCCTGCGGTCAAACTGGGCGGCGGAAGCTGGCCCATAAAGATGTGTCCGATGGACGGCGGTGCTATCGCCGGGACCGCAGACGGCAAGGCCTTCACCATCTGGCGCCGCAACAAAAATATCTTCTCTGCAATTCCCGGCCAGCCCGAGAAGGATCTGGGACCCGGCGAACAGCCCTGGACCGCCACAGGCCCCGACGGCGCGTACTCCGTCTGGCTGAAGACGCGTCCCGGCGATCTCATGCTGATGACGCCGGTAGGATTGCCGTTGAAGCTGGCTTCAGGCGCGACCGATCCGAGCATCGCCTGCAGCATCGATGGTAAAGGACCGGTGGTCGCAGCTTGGGATTCGAATGACGTGGTCAGCGCAACATTAGTGGCGCCGCGAAAGTAAATCGGTGTGACATTGGCGGTCGCC
>Ga0105047_10000591_pt1 | contig 62437 bp, 59 predicted proteins | sample MAT04_FD_78384 | JGI IMG/M metagenome (GOLD analysis project Ga0105047, IMG submission 78384) | Freshwater microbial communities from Lake Fryxell liftoff mats and glacier meltwater in Antarctica - MAT-04 (megahit assembly) | ecosystem: Environmental > Aquatic > Freshwater > Ice > Liftoff... | reverse complement strand
GTCCCCAGCCAAAGTCCCCCAGGGATACGGATGGCGGACGGGGTCCCCAGCCAAAGTCCCCCAGGGATACGGATGGCGGACGGGGTCCCCAGCCAAAGTCCCCCAGGGATACGGATGGCGGACAACGTTTCGTCTCGCAATGTCGCCCTCAGCGAGGCCCGCCTGCCCCTGCTCTTCGTGATCGACGAAGACGACGACAAGCGCCCGAGCATCGATGCGATGACGCGCGAGCAGCTGGTGTCCGAGCTGCGCCGCCTCGACGAGACGCGCCCGTCACTGGGCGGCCCCATCGCGGCGATGAGCGTCGGCGCCGTGCTGGCGATCGTCGGCGGATCGCTGGCCTTCGTCGGCGTCAGCGTCATCGGCTTCTCGGGCAGCGCGCAGATCCTCACCTACGCCCTGCTCGGCCTCGGCGGCGCGATAGTCATCGTCGGAGCCATTCTTCTTCTCGTCGGCACCATCAAGCTCGCCACCCGCTTCGGCGCCATCGCAGCCCACCGCGACGAGACCGATGAAGTGCAGAAGCGCATCGACGCGATCGATCAGAAGCTGCCTCCGCCGCCGCCCGGCCCAGAGATGCTGCTGCCCCCGCCGCCGCCTCCTCCGCCCCAGGCGAGCCGCCTCATTCCTGGCAGCATGGCCACCCTGATGACGTTCTGAGCGCGCGCGGTTAAGAATCGCCGCGCCATGACCGCTCTTCTTCTCGCCACGCTCCTCAACCTCGCCCCGGGCATTCAGCTGGTCGACAACGTCGAGGCGCGCCACGTCGTCCTCTCTGACGTTCGCCTCAAGCCCATCTTCGTCGCCGACGAAGAGAAGTCCGCGACGCCCGTCTTTGAAACGATGGGCCGCGACGAGCTCTACGCTCAGCTGAAGCGCCTCGAAGATTCCCGCCCTGGCCTCGGGGGCCCGATCGCTGCGCTCGCGATCGGCGTCGCCCTCGTGCTTCCCGGCGCCGGCATCACCGTCGCCGGAGCCGTCAGCCTCATCGCTGGCCTCCGGGGCGTGACCGGCATGGCTGCGCTCACCACCGCCGGCATCGTGCTGCTGAGCCTCGGCGTCGTGATGGTCGTCGTCGGCGCCATTCTCTGCACCGTCGGCGGCATCAAGCTCGGCAGCCACATTCGCGAACGCACGCTCAACGGCCGCGAAGCCGATGAAGTGCGCCGCCGCATCGACGCGCTCGGGCCTCTGCAACCGCAGCCGGTGCCGATGAGCCGCCTCCAGACGCCCGAAGTGCTGCAGACCGTGCTGACCTTCTGATGCGGCAGCTGCTTGCGCTCTTGCTGCTGGGAGCGTTGGGCTGCGGCTACCGCTTCACCGCCCCTGGCGGCGCGCTGCCCGAAGGACTCCGCGCCGTTCGCGCCCCGATGTTCGACAACAAGACGGGCGAGCCCACGGCCGAAGTCTTCTTCACGCAAGCCTTTCGCGAACAGCTCACGCGCGCCGGCACACTGGGCGGCGACGGCACCGAGGCGGTCGTGATGGGTTCGCTCGAGAACGTCAGCGGCGCGGTCGTGCTCGCCGGCATCGATCGCACCTCGGGCCTCAACAAGCTCCCGACCTACCGCTTGAGCGCGGCGGTGCGGTTGACGCTTCAGCAGGGGGGCAGGGTGCTCGCCGACGTCTCGGTCAGTGGCGCCGAGGACTACCTCTCGGGAGCAGACCTGCTGCTCACCGAGGCCAATCGATCAGCCGCGCTGCGCCGGCTCGCCGACTCGATGATGCGAGAAGGCTACGAGCGGCTCGCCAGCCGTTAGCGACCGACCACGCTGTATCCTCGCCCGTGATGCGGTTCGAGTTTCGGCATCTCGCGCTCGTCCTCGAGTCCGTCGCGCGGGCCGGTGCGCGCACCGACGACCTCCTGGCGTTCGCGGGGCTCGAGCGCGACGCAGCGTCCACCCCTGCAGTGGTTGGGTCGTTCGAGCGCATCGAGACGCTGCTCGCCGAGGCCGCGCGCCGAACAAAGATTCCCTCGTTTGGAGTGGAAACAGCACGACGACGGGGCGCGCGCGCTCATCGAAGCCGAGGCCGAGCTCGACGCAGTTGTCTCGAGCAAGCGCGACCCCAGCGACCGGCTCTCCTGAGTGCGCGGGTGATCGCCTCCCCGTCGCGGTCGGCCACTTGCTCTATCGCCTGCACACCGCGACCGCCAACTGGCCCGCCGCGATGGCCGAAGCAAGGTGGCTGGCCACCAAGCCGGCCGAAGGTGCGACGTATGCTGAAGAGCTGGTCGCTGGCGTGCGGACGAAGGTCGACGCGACGTGGTCTAACAACGATCGAATGCGCCTCAACCTACCTCGCACGTTCGACACCGCGGCACCCGCGCTTGATCGGCAGGCGCTCACGTCCTACCCACGGATCGACAGCCACATCACGTCGATCAAAAACATCACCGGCAACACCACCCACAAGCAGGTCAGTGTGGCCCCGACCAAAGAGACGATGACCACGATCTACAGAAGAGAAGTGTCGCATGGTCCCGACCAAGCTCAACCACGGACCTGTATCCCCCGATGCTGGTGTTGAACGGGGAAGCGGCACACCTCGCCGTGGGCGAGCGCCTGCTGGCGTTCGTTGACTCGACCAGTCGGATCGCCAGCGTCATCGAGGTGACCAGCCCCGTCACCGGGACCCAGAGTCGAAGCGACGCTCGCATCCTGCAGATCCGTGAGGCCCGCGTTTCGCGCTGAGCCGTGCCGTCACTGGGTCTCGGGAGCGGACCTGCTGCTCACCGAGGCGCCGGTAACGCCGGAATGAAACTGGGCAGGCGGCTCATCCCTCGACTTCTCTCGGGTCGGGATGAACGGAGCGCTGCTCTCGGGATGAACGGAGCGGCTCATCCCCCGACTGCTCTCGGGTCGGGATGAACGGCTGCTCTCGGGGTGAACGGACTACTTGTTCTTGACGTGCGCGTGCGCGTTCGTCGCAGACTCAGGGTTCTTCAGCGCGTGCGCGAGACGGGCGATGCGGCGGGCCGCGTTGCCAGCGTGCAGGACGCCCTTGGTCGACGCGCGGTCGAGCATGCGGGTCGCGACGCGAACGGCCTCCGCCGCCTTCGCGGGATCCTTGCCGGCAATCGCTTCGCGCGCCTTGCGGACGACGGACTTCACGCCGTTGCGAACGGAAACGTTGCGGGCGCGGCGCTTGACGGACTGACGGTTACGCTTCGTGGCAGATCGGGTGTTGGCCAAAGTACTGCTCCTTCAAAGTGGGCTGGAAAGGGGGGCTACCTACGACGGCCCGCCGCCGAGGGTCAAGGCTTCCGAAGCTTTCGCTGCCTTCTCCTCTCTCTTGGCCTGCTCCCAATGGGCGTCCAGCTCGGCCAGCGTCGCCTGCCCGAACTTCACGCCCTGCTGCTCGAGCAGGGCCTCGACGCGCTGAAAACGCTTCGTAAACCTGCCGTTTGCCTGTCTCAGCGCGTCCTCGGCCGGCGTCTTGATCCACCGGGCCAGGTTCGCCACCGAAAAGAGGACGTCGCCCAGCTCGTGCTCCATCTCGTCGCGGTTGCCCCCTGCGATCGCCTCATCCAGCTCGTTCAGTTCCTCGTCCAGCTTTGCTCGAACGCCCTTGAGCTCAGGCCAGTCGAACCCGATGCGCGACGCCTTTTCCGTCAGCCTTTCCGCTCGCAGCAGACTCGGAGCCCCCGTCGGCACCCCGTCCAGCACGCTGCCCGCCTTGCCCGTCTTCTTCTTCCGTTCTTCCGCTTTCAGCTTCGCCCAGTTGTCGAGCACCTGTTCGGCGCCTTCGAGCTTCGGCTTGTGCTCACCGAACACATGCGGGTGGCGGCTCTCGATCTTGTCGGCGATGGCGGTGCACACCTCGGCCATGCCGAACTCGCCCTTTTCCGATGCCAGCTGGGCATGGAAGACGATCTGGAAAAGCAGGTCACCCAGCTCTTCGGCGAAAGGCCGCCAGGCGCCGCCGTACGAGACGCGATCCATCTCGTCGAGCACCTCGAACGCCTCTTCCACCAGGTACGGCCGCAGCGACCGCAAGTCCTGCTCGGCGTCCCACGGGCAGCCATCGGGAGCCCGCAGCCGCGCCATGATGGTGACCAGTCGCTGAAGGGCGGGGCCCACGTCTTTTTGGATCTCATTCATCGCCCCGGGCCATAGCAGAACGTATCATCGGCGCCCTCTGATGCTTCCTGGCTGGCTCCGCCTCCTCCCCGTCGCGCTCTGCGTCTCTCTTCCCGCCCTCGCGCAGGTCGACCTCGTCGACCCCGATGTGCCGACGCAGAAGAAGGAAGTCGAAGACAAGCAGGGCGTCGAGCTCGTCGACGACGACCTCCCCGTTCGCAAAGACCCCGTCTTCAACCCCCGCCCCGTCGACGCCGGCACCCGCGCGACTCCCACGGGCACGGCCACCGGCAAGAAAGGCGACCCGAAGAAGCTGCCCGAGCCCGCCCCGGAGCCGCGCGTCATCGCCAACCCCCTCGTCGTCACCCGCGCCACCGACGCCGATCTCGACCTGGCCTGGGAAAGGTGGCGCGCCGCCAACGCCTCGACCGACATGAAGGCCGAGGCCACCGCCCGCAAGGCGTTGCTCAAGCTCAAGCAGGAAATTGGCGCCAGCAACCTCGAGTCCTTCGCGCAGGGCATGCTCCGCGCTGCCCTCGTTCATGAAGCCGCGGGCGACTCCTCGGGCGCCATCGATCTCGCGCTCGCGGCGGTCGAGCTCGCCCCCGACGTTCCTTCTTCCTGGCTCGGCCTCGCGCGCGTCTACATCGCCGTCGAGCCCAGCGGCGTCGGTCGCATCGTCGACGCTCTGAGAGCTGCGCTCGAGAAGACCGTGCTTGACCCGCGCTACCTGCGCCCCGTCCTCGCCGACATCGCCGCGGCGCTGCTCACCGCGCTCACCGCCCTCGCGATCGCCGTCATCCTCGTCCTCTTCGCCCGGCGCTCCCGCTACTTCTTCTTCGACTTCCACTTCCTCTTCCCGAAGGCGCTCGCCCGCTGGCAGTCGGCCGCCGTCGCGGTGCTGATTCTGCTGCTGCCCGTCGTTTTTCGCATGGGCGTCGCGCCCGCGCTGCTCGCCGCGTTCGCCGCCGTGGTGCTCTACCTGACCACCGCCGAACGCGTCGTCGCCGCCGTGCTCGTCACCTTGCTCGGCGTGATGCCGCTGCTCGGCGCCCAGATCGTCAGGCACACCGCCTTCGCCGGCACTCCGGCCGAGACCGCCTACCTGCTCGAGCAGGGCGGGTTGGGCGCCGAGCAGCTCGCCCAGGCCGTCGCGAAGAAGGCCGCCGAAGACAAAGCGTCCTTCGCCGAGCTCTTCGCCCTGGGCCACTTCGAGCTTCGCCGCGGCAAGCTGGACCTCGCGATTCCCCGCCTCAAGGCTGCGCTGCTCAAAAAACCGAACGAGCCCCGCGCCGAGCTGAACCTGGGCGTCGCGATGCTGCTCAACGGCGACCTCGAGAATCCCAGGGGCCTGTTCGAGAACACCGCGAAAGCCGAGCCGACCCTGGCCGAGCCGCTGGTCGACCTCGCCCGGCTCTACCAACGCCGCGGCGCCACCTTCGGCAAGGACGTGATGGCCGCCGAGGTCGATCGCGCCAACGCCGCGCTGGTCGAGGCCCGCACCCGCGACCCGAAGGTGATGGTGGCGAAGGACCCGCTGCCCGGCGAGAAGATCATCGCCAACACCTACGTCGCCACGCTGCCGCTCTCGCGCGCCGAACTGCTCAGCCTCGCGTCGCTGCCCGAAGCCGAAGACCGGGTGCAGTCGCAGCTGTCGATGTCGCTGCTCGGTGACTTGCCCGAACAGGCCGCCCCGTTCTTTCCTGCCCTCGCAGCGATCGTGCTCCTTGCGCTCGGCTTCCTCAGCTCGGCCCTCGACGCCGCCCGGCCGTGCACCAAGTGCGGCGCTCCCGTCAGCCGCCGCGCCGACCGCGAGCTCAGCAAGGGCAGCGCGATGTGCACCCAGTGCGTGAACGTCTTCGCGCGCAAAGGCGTCGTGCCGCCGTCGCTCAAGGTCCGCAAGCAGCTGGAAGTCTCGCGCTACGAAACCCGGATGGAACGCATCAGCTACGCGCTCGGCCTCGCGTGCAGCGGCATGGGCCACGTGTTCTCGGGCCTCGTCGTCCGTGGCAGCATCTACGGCTACCTCTTCCTGCTCGTCATCGTCCTCTTCCTGCAGCGCAACGGGCTGGTGCGGTCGCCCTACGAAGCTGCTCCTCTCGTGCTCCGGCTCGTGCCCCTGGGGCTCGTCTTTGTCGCCGTCTATCTGTTCTCGCTGCGCGGCCTTTACCGAAGGCAGGGGTAGACGATGGCGCTCAAGGGAACACTCAAGGACTTCGGCATCGCCGACATCCTTCAGCTCATCGGCCAGCAGCAGAAGACCGGGCAGCTGCACCTGAAGGCGAAAGACCAGGAAGTCCATATCGCCTTCAAAGACGGCAACATCGTTCGCGCCGAGGCCAGCAGCCGCAAACAGAAAGATCTCATCGGCGCGATGCTCGTCCGTGCCGAGCTCATCAAACAAGAACAGCTCGACTTCGCGCTGCTGGCCCAGAAGCGCACGCTGCAGCGCCTCGGCGACGTGCTCGTCTCGCAGGGCGTCATCGCCGCCGAGAAGTTCAAGCAGATGGTCGGCCTGCAGAACACCGAGACCCTCTACAAGCTCTTCTCCTGGAAGACGGGCAGCTACGAGTTCGAGCAGACCGACGTGGAGGTCGACCCGATGTTCGCGCCGCTGCGCGCCGAGTCGGTGTTGATGGAAGGTTTCCGCATGGTCGACGAATGGCCTGTCGTCCGCCGGAAGATCACCAGCTACTCGCTGACCTTCGAGAAGCTCAAAGAGCTGCCGCCCGCTCCGCTCGAGGCCGATTCCTTCGACGACGCGCTCGACGACGCCTTCGGCGACAAGAAGGAAAGCAAAGGCGGCGAGTTCCAGTCGGTGGGCGAGGGCGAACGCCGCCTCTACAACCTGGTCAACAGCAGCCGCACCGTTCGCAGGCTGATCGACGTCGGCTGCCTGGGCGAGTTCGAGACCTGCAAAGCGCTGAGCAACCTCGTCAACCTCGAGTACCTGCGCATCGTCCCCACCATCAACCGGGACGAAGACGACATGGAAGGCGAGCTGACCTTCGCCGAACGCGCCTCGGGCGTCGTCGGCCGGGTGCTCGTCACGATGCTCGTGCTCGCCGGCCTGCTCTTCATCGGCACGCGCCTCGACTTCGGCGCGCTCAAAGTGGGCCACTCGGCCACGACCTACAACGACCCCGCAACGCAGCGCTTCATCTCGCGTCAGCAGCTCTCGCGCATCGAAGCGGCGCTGGGCGTCTACCGGTTGGAAAAGGGCGAGGTCCCCGAGTCGCTGGGGGCGCTGGTCGAGGCGAAGCTGCTCGCGGCCGATGACCTCAGCTACCCCTGGTCCGACGACTACTACTACCGGCGCACCGACAAGCAGGCGTACCTGCTGTTGCCCCCCCTGCGATGAAACAGGTTCAGCTCGACCTGGCCGACAACGACGTCGCCCGCACCCTCGCCGGCGCGCAGAACGAGAACTTCAAGCTGGTCGAACGCCGCCTCGGGGTTCGCATCGGCCAGCGCGGCGCCGAGCTCACCATCTCGGGTGAAGACGCGGCCGTCGCCTTCGCCCAGTCGCTGTTCGCCCAGCTGCAGGTGATGCACGACGCCGGGCACCCGCTTCACCGCGAAGACGTCGAGCAGGCCATCAAGGTGATGGGCCACCAGGGAGGCCACGGCGTGAAAGACGTGATGCTGACGCCCATCTTGCGCAGCGGCGGCCGGCAGATTTCGCCCCGCAGCATCGCGCAGAAGAAATACGTCGACCTCATTCGCGACCACGACCTCGTCTTCGGCATCGGCCCCGCCGGCACGGGCAAGACGTACCTCGCGATGGCGATGGCCGTGTCACAGCTGCTCGAGCGCAAGGTCAAGCGCATCATCCTCTGCCGCCCCGCCGTCGAAGCCGGCGAGAAGCTCGGCTTCCTGCCCGGCGACCTCGCCGAGAAGGTGAACCCCTACCTGCGCCCTCTGTACGACGCCCTTCACGACATGATGGACGACGACAAGGCTGCGCTGCTGATCGAGCAGGGCACCATCGAAGTTGCTCCGCTCGCCTTCATGCGCGGCCGCACGCTCAACGACGCCTTTGCCATTCTCGATGAGGCGCAGAACACCACCGTCGAGCAGATGAAGATGTTCCTCACCCGCCTTGGCTACTCGAGCAAGGCCGTCGTCACCGGCGACCCCACCCAGGTCGACCTGCCCTCAGGGAAAGTCTCGGGCCTCGCCCACGCGCGAAAGATCCTCTCGCAGGTGCAGGGCCTCGCCTTTGCGGACTTCACCGACGTCGACGTGGTGCGCCACCCCCTCGTCGCAGAGGTGATTCGCGCCTACGAGAAGGAGTAGGGCTGTCTGATTGACCCAGGCGCTTGTTGCGGCCTATACGCCCGACCGCCACCCCGCCTGCACCCCTCCGCGGACGGCTGGTGGTTCTGTCTCAACCCATTGGAGCGGGAAAGAAAGGGAAGTCGAATCATGGGAGTTCATCCGGAACGGAAGACCGCGCTCGTCACTCAGTTCAAGACCCACGAGAAGGACACCGGGTCGCCTGAAGTGCAGGTCGCGCTGCTCAGCGAGCGCATCACCCACCTCACCGAGCACTTCAAGACCCACAAGAAGGATCACCACAGCCGCCGCGGCCTGCTGAAGTTGGTCGGTCAGCGCCGCCGGTTGCTCGATTACCTCCGCGGCAAGGACGGCAATCGGTACAAGAAGCTCATCGACGGCCTCGGAATTCGCAAGTAACTGTCGGTTGTTCGAAAGGGGCGCTACGGGAAATCCGCAGCGCCCCTTGTCGCAAACGGAGCAAGCCATCGCGGTTTGTTTCTTGTCTGAAGGCGCCGACCTTTCGGCGGTTCCAGTCAGGGATCAAAGCGTTCTGGTTTCTCCGCCCACTATTCACCAATCGGAGAAACCCATGTTCGTGAAGAAAAGCGTGATGATCGGCGACCGCGAGTTGTCGATCGAAACCGGCCGGATGGCGAAGCAGGCCGACGGCTCGATCATCCTCAAGTACGGCGACACGATGTTGCTCGCCACCATCGTCAGCGCGCGCGAGAAGAAAGACATCGACTTCATGCCGCTGACGGTCGAGTACAAAGAGAACCTCTACGCGGCGGGCAAGATCCCCGGCAGCTTCTTCAAGCGCGAAGGCCGGCTCTCTGAGAAAGAGACGCTGACCTGCCGCATCGTCGACCGCAGCTGCCGCCCGTTGTTCCCCGAAGGCTACGGCTACGAGACCCAGCTGATCATCAACGTGATCAGCTTCGATGGTCAGAACGACCCCGACGTCCTCGCGCTCACCGCGGGCTCGGCATCCATCTGGTCGTCCGACGTGCCCTTCAACTTCCCGATCGCCGGCGTTCGCGTCGGCCGCATCGAAGGCAAGCTGATCGTCAACCCGACCCTGAAGCAGCGCGAAGCGTCGGATCTCGACCTGATCGTCGCCTGCAGCAAGGACGCGATCGTGATGGTCGAAGGCGGCGCGGAAGAGATCACCGAAGCCGACATGATCAAGGCGCTCGAGTTCGCCCACAAGGAGTGCCAGCCGCTGATCGCGCTCCAGCACGAGATCCGCGCCGCGCTGGGCGTGAAGACCCGCGAGTTCGAGAAGATGGCCAGCCACGACGAAGCCCTCAAGGCGAAGGTCAAGACGCACGCCTGGGACGGCATCAAGGCCGGCTACGCCATCTCGGTGAAGCTCGACCGCTACGGCTCGCTGAGCAAGACCAAGAAGGAAATGCTCGCCAAGCTGAAGGGCGATCTGGGTGAGGCCGGCTACACGCCTGGCGCCGAGAAGAGCGCAAAGGCGATCTACGAAGACCTGAAGTACGACTACATGCGCGACCTCACCGTGAAGGGTGGCCGCATCGGCGCGCGCAAGCACGACGAGGTCCGCGCGATCACCTGCGAGCTGACCCCGCTGCCCCGTACCCACGGCTCGGCGCTGTTCACCCGCGGCGAGACCCAGGCCCTCGTCACCGCGACCCTCGGGACCCGCGACGACGAGCAGCGCATGGAACAGCTGAACGGGATGTTCTTCCGCAAGTTCATGCTGCACTACAACTTCCCGCCCTTCTCGGTCGGCGAGACCAAGCCCCTGCGCGGCCCCGGCCGTCGCGAAATCGGCCACGGCGCGCTCGCTGAACGCGCGCTGAAGAACATGCTGCCCGCGTCGGACAAGTTCCCGTACACGATCCGCATCGTCTCCGACATTCTCGAGTCGAACGGCTCGAGCTCGATGGCCTCGGTGTGCGGTGGCACCCTCGCGCTGATGGACGCCGGCGTCCCGATCAAAGAGCCGGTTGCCGGCATCGCGATGGGCCTCGTCAAGGAAGGCGACAGCATCGCCATCCTTTCCGACATCCTCGGTGACGAAGATCACCTCGGCGACATGGACTTCAAGGTCTGCGGCACCAAGAACGGCATCACCTCGGTGCAGATGGACATCAAGATCACCGGCCTCACGATGGACATCATGGCCCGCGCGATGGAACAGGCCCGCGTCGGCCGGCTGCACATCCTCGGCAAGATGCTCGAAGCGATGCCGGCGTCTCGCAAAGAGATCAGCCAGTACGCTCCCCGCATCACCAGCCTGATGATCCGCCAGGAGTTCATCAAGAACGTCATCGGCCCCGGCGGCAAGGTGATCAAGGACATCATCGCGAAGACGGGTTGCTCGGTGAACATCGACGACAGCGGCAAGGTCGACATCGCCAGCAGCGACAGCGAGGCCGTGAAGCAGGCGGTCGCGATGATCCAGGCGCTCACCCGTGAAGCCGAAGTCGGCAAAATCTACCTGGGCACGGTTCGCAAGATCGCCGAGTTCGGCGCCTTCGTCGAAATCTTCCCGGGCACCGACGGCCTCATTCACATCAGCGAGCTCGCTGACAAGCGCGTCAAGGCGGTCACCGACATCGTGAAGGAAGGCGATGAGGTGATGGTGAAGGTCATCTCGATCGACAAGATGGGCAAGATCCGCCTCTCGCGCAAAGAGGCGCTGGCGGAACGCGCGGCAGCAGCAGCGGGCGACGCCCCGGGCGCGGCGGCGCCGGCGCCGGCCGCTCCCTCGGCCCCCTCGGCCAAGGCGTAACTTCTTCGCTTAAGTTCTAAAGACGGGCCGGAGGGGCGACCTTCCGGCCCGTTTTTTTATGGAAAACCAAGACCTCGTCGCCGCTGTCATCGCCCGCCGCCGCCGCCGGCCCGCCCCGACCGACCGTCAAATGCTGATGGTGCAGTGGATCAAAGAGGCCGAGCGAGCCGTCGGTTTTGCGCCGCACGTTTTCACGTACCTGCCCATCTCCCACACGCTCGGCGGAGCGGCCCTGCAGAGCGCCAACGAAGAACGCCTTCAGGATCTCCTCGTCGTTCAGTTTCGAGTCATCGACGCGGTGTTCGACGGCTACGCGCTCGCCTGCGCTCTGACCGGGAAGGGGGGTGACAACTCCGGCACCGCTTTCACCCGTGGCGCCGACGCGGCACGCTTCTCGACCCGACAGGGCAAGCACGGGAAGGCGTTGAGGGCCGGGCCGCTGGGTGACGTCGTGTCGCAGCTGCTCAACTGCTTCGTGCCGCCCGACCTTCGCGAGGACGCCAATGTGGCGATCTTGAACGGGCTCGCCGCCGGCCTTCTCCTTCACGAGGCCGAGCACGCCACCGGACATCCCGCGATCGCCGCGCTCTCGATCAAGCCGGCCGCGAAGACACCAAGAGCGCCCGACGCCACGCACCTAGAGCCGAACGCCGCGATGGTGGACGCGATCCTCGCCGCCCCGGACGACGACTCGCCCCGCCTCGTCTATGCCGATTGGCTCACCGAACGCGGCGATCCCCGCGGCGAGTTCATTCAGGTGCAGTGCACGCTCGGCCGTTCGCTCTTCGGAGCGGGTGGCCGCCGCGGCACGCCCACCGGGAAGCGCCCCGAAGAAGTCGAAGCGCTCAAAGAACGCGAACGCGCCCTGGTGAAGGCCAACGGGCTTCGCTGGCTGCCGCAGCCGCGCTGCTTCCGTGACTGGTCGTGGCGGCGCGGTTTCGTCTCGTCCCTGACCGCCAGCACCGAGCCGCTGCTCGGCGGCTTCGCGACCTTGCGCCGCGAGCCGATTGAGCTGCTGAAGCTGACCTCTTTTCGTGACTCGAAGGCCTTCAAGGCGCCCGTGCTCTTCGACCTCGCCCCGCATCCGACGCTTCGCCGCGTCGACTTCAGCAGCAACAAGGTAAACGCGAAGAAGATGGCGGTGATCGGCAGGCCCTTCTTCTCGCAGCTGAACGGCCTCGATCTCAGCCACAACGACCTGTCGGATCCCGCGTCGATGACGCCTTTCGTGAAGGGCGACTTTCCGAAGCTGCGCGAGCTTCGTCTCATCGGGACCCGGCTCACCCTCGAGTCGCTCGAACGTCTCGCCGACGCTCCATTCTTCTCTCGCCTCACCCACCTGCGCCTCTACTTCAACGCGGAGCTCGGCCCCGGCCTGGTCAAGGTGCTCGAACGCGCCACCAGCCTCCAATACCTCGACGTTGGCAGCACCGGCATCGACGAGAAGCGAACCCGCGCGCTGCTCGACCGCAACCTGCTCGGCCTGACCGCCTTCGGCACACCATTGGCCCAGACAATCGTGAATCGCTACGGCGACACCTGGCCCGAATCCGAGTCGTGGTGGTGACCGCCTGCGGCAACATGTCACAGCGCGGGTGGGCCGAAGCCTCGCTATGTCAGCCGCCATGATTCCACGCCTCGCCGTCCTCGCTGTTCTCGCTTCCGTTGCATGCGGCACCCCCACGCCGGTCATCGATGCGGGCCCGCAGGCCGTCTCGATCGCCTTCGACGCGAAGGTCGGCAGCGCCCCGTTCAAGTGCGGCTCGATGTTCGGCGGCATGGGCTCGACGTCGGTGATGGCCGAGCCCGTCGACTTCCGCTTCTACGTGCACGACGTGAAGCTCACCGACGACAAGGGCGCCACCGTCGCGCTCACCCTCGACGAAGGCCCCTACCAGCACGCCGGCACCGCGCTGCTCGACTTCGAAGACGGCACCGGCCGCTGCACGCTGGGAGACACCACGCTTCACACCGCGCTCATTGGCACTGCCCCCGCGGGCAAGTTCACCGGCGTCTCTTTCAAGATCGGCGTCCCCCTGGAACAGAACCACGACAGCGTGACGGCGTCTCCCGCTCCGCTCGACAAGAGCAGCCTCTTCTGGTCGTGGAAGTCCGGCCACGTCTTCTTCGCCGCCACCACCCGCGCGATGGGCCCGTCGAAAGACGGCGGCACCGAGCAGGTGGCCAACGAGCACTTCACCCACGTCGGCTCCACCGGCTGCAGCGGTGACCCGGCCGCCGGCACCCCCGTCACCTCGTGCACCAAACCCAACCGCGCCACCATCGCGCTCACCGCCTTCGACCCGGCGACGCAGAAGATCTCCGTCGACTTCCAGAAGGTGAAGGAGTCCGTCGACATCACCGACAACCCCGGCTGCCATTCCTTCACCGCGGCCACTTGCGCGGGCCCCTTCTCGCGGCTCGGCCTCGACTTCGACACCGGCGGCGCGTCCTCTTCCGCTCAGACCGTGTTCAAGGCTGAATAGCGCGCGCATGGCGACGCACCTCGGCACCGTTGGCCTCCTCGCCCTCACGCTGCTGGGCGTCGCCTGTTCGCCGATGCCCGGGCAAGCCGATGCTGGTGACGGCGGCCCGCTGATTCCAGGCTGCGTCCCGGACGACGGCGCCCTGGGCGCTTTTCAGTGGAAGCTGCCGCGCGGCTTCCCTGTGCCGCCCGTGCCCGCCGACAACCCGATGTCCGACGCGAAGGTCGAGCTCGGCCGTCATCTCTTCTACGACAAGCGCCTCTCGCTGAACGAGACCCAGTCGTGCGCCTCATGCCATCAGCAAGACCGTGGCTTCGCCGACGACAAGGTGCTCGGCGTCGGCTCGACCGGCGAGGTCCACCCGCGCAACCCGATGGGCCTCGGAAACGTCGCGTACGCCGCGTCGCTGACCTGGGCCAACCCCCTCATGCTGCGCCTCGAGCAGCAGGCCGTCGTACCCATCTTCGGCAGCGACCCGATCGAGCTGGGGCTTCGCGGCAAGGAAGACACTCTTCGCGCGCGGCTCGAGGCCGAGCCCCGCTACCAGAAGCTCTTCCCCGGTTCCTTCCCCGGCGTGGCGCAGCCCATCACCCTCGACAACATGGTGAAGGCGATCGCCGCCTTCGAGCGCACGCTGATTTCCGGCGACTCGAAGCTCGACCGCTTTCTCGGTGGCGACAAGAAGGCCATCTCGCAGTCCGCCAACCGCGGCCGCGAGCTCTTCGAGTCCGAGCAGCTCGAGTGCTTCCACTGCCACAACGGCTTCACGATGTCGGACGCGATCAACTTCCAGTGCAAGAGCGCGCTCGAGCTGCGCTTCCACAACACCGGCCTCTACAACCTCGGCGGCACCGGCGCCTACCCAGCCAACAACACCGGCGTGGCCGAGATCAGCGGCGACCCGAAAGACATGGGCCGCTTCAAGGCGCCCTCACTTCGAAACATCGCCGTCACGGCGCCGTACATGCACGACGGCTCAATCGCCACGCTCGACGGCGTGCTCGACCACTACAGTGCCGCCGGCCGCACCCTCGATGCCGGCGTCAACGCGGGCGTCGGCAGCGCCAGCCCCTTCAAGTCCGGGCTCATCATCGGCTTCACGCTCACTCCGCAAGAACGCGCCGACGTGATCGCCTTCCTCGAGAGCCTCACCGACGACACCTTCCTCAAGAACCCCGACTTCGCGGACCCGTGGGGCGGGCCCTGCGTCCACTGCCCCCCCTGACGACGGGAAGAGATCGACAGGCTTGGGTGTACGTTCAAGCAGCGTGGCCAACCCTTCCGCCCCTGCGCTGACGCGGATCTCCAGTTTCTTCGGCCACTTCCGCTGGCTCTTCATGCCGCTGGGCCTCGTCGCGCTCGTCGCGGTGGGAGTTCACGCGGCGGCTGACACCGTCGACGATCGCCTGCTCTGGCTGGTGCAGGGCCTCGACGCCTGGCTCGACGCCCGCTTCGCGCAGGTCACCGCGCTGCAGCCCTGGGTCGACCGCATCGGCTCGCGCGAACAGACGCTGATCGCCCGCGGCCTCACCCTCATCTGGGAACTCGCCGCCGACATCGTTCTCACGGTGCCGATGCTCGGCTACCGCGAGTCGGCCCCCAGCGCCTTCAAGCGCGAGACGTGGCGCACGCTGCTTCAGCGCGCGAACCAGCAGCCCACGCCGATGCGAATCATGCGCCCGATTCTCACCGGCATCTTTGCGCTCGCCGGTGCGTACGCCATCGCCCGCATGGTCGACGGCGCGCTGTTCATCTCGCTTCGCGCAGGCGTCGCGGGTGACGGCGTCGCCCAGCCGCTGGCCAGAGCGATCGCCTTCCTCGCTTTCATCCACGTCTCGATCGCGCTTGGCTGGCGCGCCGTCCTCCGCGCGCTTCAGCATGCCGACGCGCTGTCGAGCCCGGCAGCGACCGCACTCAGCGCGGCCGAACGGCTCGCGATCCTCTCGGGTCAGAAGAAGGCGGGGAAGCCGCGCAGCCCGTGGAGCCTGGGGCTGATTGGCACTGCGCTCGCCACCCCGCTCGCGCTCGCCGCGCTCATCGACGCCCTGCCGCTGCTGTCGTTCTTCCGGTAATCGGCTTTGTTCACCGCGCGCACCCGGGGGATGTTCGATTTCTTCGCGGCGGCCGTCTGCCTCTGGGCCGCGGCCTACTACACGCCGCCGGGCGCGCTCATTCGCGGCGCCATCGCCCGCCTCGCGGGCACCCACAACACCGCCCGCCCGTTGCTCGCCTACTACTCGGGCGGCGTCTACGAATCGCAGACGATTCAGACGCCCCTGCCGCTGAACCTGCCGCTGAACCTGCCGCAGCCCGGGCAGCTCGCCGCGATTCCCCAGGGGCCCGCGATCGGCCGCGGCGTCTTCGCTGCCGTTCACCGCGGTGACTCAGGCCAGCGCCAGCTCACCCTCGCGCTGGCCACCCGTTACTCCATCGACCCCGCGCTGCTCGACGACGCCGGCCGTGGCCCCGAGCTCTACGGCGTGATGATCGCCCGCGCCAGGGCCGACCTCGGCAGCGAGGACGCCGCGGTGCTCGCCATCTTCGTGGGCTACTCCGCCGCCGACTTTGCGGCTCAGCGCGCCCGCGCCGAGAGCCGCCCATTGGAGCTGCAGGTGCTCGCCCAACAGCTGCCGCCTTCCGAGCGCAGAGCCATCGACGCGGCGTCGCAGGCGCTCACCCTCGGCACCGCGTACGGGCTCGGTTGGCCCGTCGACCCGCGCACCCGCGTCAGCTCGCCCTTCGGCTACCGCAACCACCCGACGCTGGGCCGCCAGCAGCTTCACACTGGCGTCGACCTGGCGATTCCCGAAGGAACCGCCGTCGCCGCCACCGCCGCCGGCGTCGTTCGCCGCGCCAGCGAAGACGCCGTCAACGGCCGGGTGGTGATCATCGATCACGGCCGCGGCGTCTCGACCGCCTACTGCCACAACTCCCGGCTGCTCGTTGCCGTAGGCCAGGTCATCAACGCCGGAGACCTCATCAGCGAGTCGGGCAACACCGGCCGGTCGACCGGGCCACACCTGCACTACCAGCTCGAGCTCGCCCACCAGCCGATGGATCCCTTCCTCTTCAAGTCGGCCCACAGCGTCGACGCCCTCGTGCTCTCTGCTCCGAAGCCCGTGCCCCCGCCAACCATCCCCCTGGTTCCCGTCGCCCCGAAGAAGCCGAACCCGAAGCTCTTGCAGGCCCTGAAAGCGGGCGGTGTCGACCCGGCGATGCAGGTGCTAGACGGCGGAATCCATGCCCCCGATCGTCAAAGTCCGCCGAACGCGACCGAGTTCTGACCTGCCCCTGCCGGCCTACCAGACCGCGCTCGCTGCCGGCCTCGACCTCTATGCCGACCTCGACCAAGACCTCACCCTCGGCAGCCTCGAGCGATCCGCCGTTCCCACCGGCCTTTCCTTCGACATCCCCGAAGGCTTCGAAGGACAGGTTCGCCCCCGGTCGGGCCTCGCCCTCAAGCAGGGCATCACCTGCCTCAACACCCCCGGCACCATCGACGCCGACTACCGCGGCGAGGTCAAAGTCATCCTGATCAACCTGAGCCAGGCCCCCGTCACCCTCAGGCGGGGAGACAGAATCGCCCAGCTGGTGATCGCTTCCGTTGCGCACGCGACCCTGGAAGAGGTTCAAGCCCTCGGTGGAACCGCCCGTGGATCTGGGGGGTTTGGTTCGACGGGGTGAGGGGGGCGTGACAAAATTGTAAGACACAACTTTTCTTAGTAAAAACCGATATTTGTTACTTGGCTGAAGGTCGGGTCTCAAGGGGTCGTTTCGTTGCTCTGTTATCGCTGTGGCAGTCACGTCGCTGACACCAGTGAGTCATGCCCCAATTGCGGGCAGAAGCTCTCGGGTGGCGGCGTGCGGCAGGCGACGGCGACGTTCTCTCGTCGCCGTCCGACGTCGTCGTCGATCGAAGGCGCGCCCTACAAGCCGGGCGATCTCGTCAGCAACCGGTACCTCGTCAAAGACATCGTCGGCATCGGCCCGCTGGGCTTCGTCTTCCGTGCGCAGGACAAGGAAATCGACGTCGAGGTGGCGCTCAAGGTCATCAACGCCAAGCTCTGCCAGACCGCCGACGAACGGAAGGGCTTTGCAAAGCAGATGCGGCTCTCGCGCAAGCTGAGCCACCCGAACCTCGTCCGCGTCTACGAAGAAGGCGAAGACCAGGATCGCCCCTATTACACCTCGCAGTACCTCGACGGCCTGACGCTGCGGAAGATCATCGACCTGCGCCTGCAGAAGGGTCAGTTCTTCGCCTTGCGGGAAATCGAGCCGATTCTCGCCCAGATCGCCGCTGCCCTCGACGGCGCCCACAAGGTCGGCCCCCACTCGGATCTCAAGCCCGAGAACGTGCTCGTCTTGCCTGACCTCCTCAAGGTCACCGACTTCGGCCTCGGCCTCGCGATGCCGCGGCTGCCTTTCGTGCAGGCGATGAAGGCCAGAAAGGCCGACCGCTACCTCTCGCCCGAGCTCGCCGAAGGCCGTGAAGTCGACTTCCGCACCGACCTCTATTCGATGGCTGTCATCCTCGGCGAGATGCTCTCGGGCCTCACCCCCGACGGCGCGATGCCCGAGCTCCAGCGCCGCAACCCCGAAGTGCCCCAGCCGATCGAAGGGCTCTACCGGAAGGCGCTGAACGCGAACCCGCTCGCGCGCCCGAAGTCGGCCAGCGAGTTCATCGCCGAGTTCATCGACATCTGCCGCCGCGTCTCGCCGCCGCCCCTCAAGGCCAAGCCCGAGTCGGCGATGTCGCCGCAGACCACCGTGCCCGCCCGCCCGCGCACCACCACGGGCATGCTCCAGCTGCAGCCGCGCCGCGACAAGCCGCCGCCGCCCGTGCCTGACCTGCCGCCGCCCCCGCCGATCTCCGAAGAAGTCGAGATCCTTTCAGGCGAAAACCTCGCTCCCGAGATGACCCAGCCGGTCGACTCGAACCAGCTCAAAGCAGCGCTCAACGGCAACGGCTACGCGCCGCACGTCGAGCACGAAGAGACCGAGGTCATTCAGTCAGGGCAGCTGCTCGCGCAGGCCGCGCTCGACGAGGAAGAGACCCGCGCCGGCATGGCCGTCGTTCGCGAGCCCGAAGAGCTCGTCGCCCGCCCGCTGGACTCCGGAGAGCCCACCCGCAATCGCACCGGGCTCTGGTTGCTCCTGCTCGGCGTGGTCGGCATCGGCGTCGGCGCGGTGGGCGGCAGCATTCTGCTCAAGAAGATGCAGCAGCCCCCCGTCGTGCCGCAGCCCAGCTTCGACGACACTGCGCGCCGCCTCGACGACGCCCGCAAGACGGAAGAGCTGCGCCGCACCGAAGAGGCCCGCCTCGCCGTTCAGCGCAAGGCCGAGGAAGAGGCCGCGAAGTTCGAGGCCGATCGCATCGCCTCCGAGCGCGCGGCTTCCGAGAAGGCTGCCGCCGAAGCTGCCGCTGCTGCCATCGTCAAGCCAACGCCGGTCGACAACACCGCCGCCGAGAAGGCCGAACGCGCCGCTGCTGCCGCCGAAGCCAGGCGCGCCGCCGACGCCGACAAGGCCGCCGCCGACAAGGCCGAGCGCGAGAAGGTGAACGCAGAGAAGATCGCCGCCGCGAAGAAAGAGGGCAACCCCACCGTCGTCGCGAAGACCCCCACCCCCGTGCCTCCCCCGGTCGCTGGTCAGGAAGGCCCGTGCGCCGACGGCATGCGCCTCGTCGCGGCCGGCACCTTCAAGATGGGCACCGCTGCTGACGACTCGATGCGCGGCTTCGACGAAAAGGCGCTGTCGACCATCGAGGTCGGCGCCTACTGCATCGACCAGTTCGAGTTCCCCAACAAGCGCGGCGCGAACCCCACCGTGAACGTCGGCTTCGCCGATGCGAAGCGGCTCTGCGAGGGCAAGGGCAAGCGCCTGTGCAGCGAGGAAGAGTGGGAAAAGGGGTGCAAGGGGCCGGGCAACGCGCGCTGGCCCTACGGCAACGTGTTCGACGCGAACGCCTGCAACACCGAAGACGAGACGGGCGAAGACCGCACCCTGTCTCCCTCGGGGCGCTTCGCCAAGTGCCGCAGTGGCTTCGGCGTCGCCGACCTCTCAGGCAACGCTTCAGAATGGACGGCCGACAAAGTCATCAAGGGTGGCTCTTTCGCGCGCGCGGACTTCGCGGTTCGCTGCTCTGCGCGTCAGGCCGGTGGCGCCGGTGGGAAGAGCGCCGAGGTCGGGTTCCGCTGCTGCGCCGACCCGAAGTGAGCCGCGCGGCGCTCGCGCTGCTCGTCCTCTCGACCGCTGCCTTCGCCGCCGGCCGGCCGAGGGTCCTCGTGGTGAAGTCCGCCGACCTGAGTCCCTACGCCGCCGTGTCGGCCGGGTTCGCGGCTGAAGCCCGCGCCACCCTCGAAGAAATCACCCTCGACGAAGGCACGGACGCGGCGGCGCGCGCCTTCAAGAAAGCCGCCGACAACCCGCCCGCGATGGTGCTCGCCATCGGGCCCGCTGCCGCCGTCGGAGCGCGCCGCCAGTTCACCAACATCCCCATCGTCTTCGTGATGGTGCCGTACTTTCAGAAGTACGAGCTCGAAGGCGGAAACATCACCGGCATCGCCCTCACTTCCGACCTCTCGCTCGAGCTCTCAGCGATCAAGGCGATGTTCCCCCAGGTCAAACGGGTCGGCGTCGTCGCCGACCCGCGGTACTCGCAGAAGCTCCTCGAAGAGGCCGCCGGGTTCGCCAGCAACAAGGGGCTCTCGCTGGTGCCGATCGAGCTCGACTCAGCCGCGAAGCTCGACAAGGCGCTGAAGGCCGCCCGCTCGAAGATTGACGCAGTGGTGATGATCTCTGATCGCACCGTCGGCAACGCCGAAGTCGTTCAGCGCCTGATTTCCTGGAGCAACGAAGAGAAGCTGCCTCTGGTCGGGCTCGCTCCCGGGCAGGTGAAGCAGGGCGCGCTGCTGTCGCTGTCTCCCGCTGCCACGTCTCTGGGTCAGCAGGCGGGCCGCCTCGCCAACCGCATCCTCCACGAGAAGATCGACCCGGGCGCGCTGGCCGTCGCCAACCCCGAAGGCGTCGACCTCACCCTGAACCTCGTCACCGCCCGCCGCCTTGGCGACGCGAAGACGCTCGCGCTCGACCTGATTACCTTTGCGGCCCAGAAGGGGCTCGCGGTACGCGTGGTCGAATGATCCAGCGGTACTCGCGGAAAGAGATGGCGGCCCTGTGGTCCAACGAAGCGCGGCTGCGCCGTTGGCGCGACGTCGAGCTCGCGGCGCTCGAGGGCATGGTGGTGGCGGGCATCGCTCCGAAGGAAGCGCTCGACGCGTGCCGTGCGAAGGCCGGCGACTTCACCGCCGAAGACGTCGCGAAGATCGACGAGATCGAAAAGACGACCAAGCACGACGTCATCGCGTTCCTCACCTTCATGGAAGAACGCATCGGCCCCGAGGCGCGCTGGCTGCACTACGGGATGACGTCCAGCGATGTACTCGACACTTCGCTGGGTTTGCTGCTGCGCGACGCCGCCGACCTGATGCTGGGTGGCATCGACCGCTGCCTCAAAGCAATCGAGACCCGCGCCTTCGAGCACAAGGCCACCCCGATGGTCGGCCGCAGCCACGGCATTCACGCCGAGCCCATTTCGTTCGGGCACAAGCTGGCCATCTGGTTCGACGAGCTGAAGCGCGCGCGCACGCGGCTCGAGGCAGCGCGGGCCACCATCGCGGTGGGGAAGATCTCGGGCGCCGTCGGAACCTTCGCGCACATTCCTCCATCGGTCGAAGCGCACGCGTGCCAGGTCCTTGGCGTGAGCCCGGCGCCTGCGTCGAGCCAGATCATCCAGCGCGATCGCCACGCCGAGTACTTCACTTCGCTCGCGCTGCTCGGCAGCAGCATCGAGAAGTTCGCCGTCGAAGTCCGGCACCTGCAGCGCACCGAGGTGCGGGAAGTCGAAGAGAACTTCACTGCCGGGCAGAAGGGCAGCTCGGCGATGCCGCACAAGCGCAACCCGATTCTCTCCGAAAACCTCAGTGGCCTCGCCCGGCTGTTGCGGGGCTACGCGGTGTCGGCGATGGAAAACGTGCCGCTGTGGCACGAGCGCGACATCTCGCACTCCAGCGTCGAACGGGTGATTGGCCCCGACGCCACCGTCACCTGCGACTTCATGCTTCACCGCTTCGCCGGAATGATGGAAGCGCTGCGCGTCTACCCGGCGCAGATGATGAAGAACCTCGACCTGCTGGGCGGCGTCGTTCACTCGCAGCGCCTGCTGCTCGAGCTCGCGAAGCACGGCATGGATCGCCAGGCCGCTTACGTCGTGGTGCAGCGCAACGCGATGCGGTTCTACGAAGACGGCACCGACTTCAAGACGGCGCTGCTGGGCGACGCCGAGCTGTCGAGGAAGATGACGCGCGAGCAGATCGAGGCGTGCTTCTCGCCGGGCTACCACCTGCGCCACGTCGATCAGATCTTCCAGCGGGTCTTCGGCCGCAGCGCATGAGCCTCGAGGCGGCCTTCCTCGAGCACCTCCCCGCCCACGGGGAGGCCTACCGCGGGCTTTCGGGGCTCGACGAGCTGCTCTCGGCCCTGGTCGGCCGCGCCCGCGTCGCCTGGTCCGAGCCAAAGCTCGAGTTCTCGTCGGAAGGCCTGGTCGCGCACCTCGCCGAACGGCTGCCGCCCTCGAAGGCGGCGCTCAAGACGCTGCAGTCGGTGGCGATCGAAGACCTCTGCCTCGCGTTCTGCCTCGCCGAGGGAAATCCGCGTGCGCTGCCGGCGCTCGAGTCGCTGCTCACCTCGGTGGCGCGGTCGGTCGCCAGCCTCGACACGTCGGGCGTGCTCGCCGACGACGTGAAGGCGGTGCTTCGCGAGAAGCTGCTGGTGCCGCGCGAGAACGGGAAGCCGCGCATCGCCGACTACGCGGGGCAGGGCGCGCTGCGGGCGTGGCTCAAGGCGGCCGCCATTCGCCATGCGCTCAACTTGAAGCGCCCCGGCCACCGCGAAGCTGCGGACGAGCAGGAACAGCTGGCCTCGATGCCGATGGCGGCGCCGAACCCCGAGCTCGCGCTGATCCGCAAGAAGCACAAGCAGCACTTCGCTTTGGCGTTTGCGGCGGCGATGGCCAGCCTCACCCCGCGCGAACGGACACTGCTCAAGCTGCACACGCTCGACGGCCTGCCGCTGGATCAGATCGCGCCGCTGTACCAGAAGGACAAGTCGACCATCAGCCGGTGGATCGCCAGGGCGCAGCAGCAGCTTCACGAAGTCACCCGGGCCCAGCTCGTCGCCGCACTCAACCTCAGCTCGGGCGAGCTCGAGAGCGTGCTCCGCGCTGCCCAGAGCGAATTGTCGATGAGCCTCTCGCGCCTGCTCGACGACTAAAGCGCTGTAACCGTTCGTCTTCTCGTCGCGTGCAACAAGACGCCGGCGCTTGTGTCCCGGAATCAGCCCCCACTTTCCGGAGCACCCCATGCGCCTCGCCCTTTGCCTCGCTGCCGCCCTCGCTGCCCAGACCGACGGCCCGTTGCCTACCCAGCTCGACCTCACCGTCGGCGCGCAGAAGACGCTCAACATCCCCTCGCTCGATCGCATCGCCGTCGGAAATGCCGACATCGCCGATCTTCGCACCACCGGTGACCAGGGCCTGCAGGTGGTCGGGATGGCGGAAGGCGAGACGACGCTTCGCATCTGGAGCAAGGGCGCGAAGAATCCGCACGAGGTGAAGGTGAAGGTTGTCGCCGACGGCTTCACGCTGAAGCCCGGCGAGCAGCGCGTCGTTCAATTCCCCGGCCTCACGCGCGCCGCCGTCGGCGACGAGTCCATCGTCAGCGTCAGCCCGGTGGGCAACGACCGCCTGATGCTGACGGCCGGCAAGGAGCCCGCGAAGACGACCCTGTTGGTGTGGTCGGGAGACGAACGAAAGGCGCTGCTCGTCACGGTCGGGAAGTAGGCGATGCTCGCCACCATGAACGCCTGCCCCGATGAGAACGCGCTGGTCCGCTTCTCTTCAGGTCAGCTCAGCGGCCAGGACCTCGGGCCGATCGAAAGGCACCTCGACACCTGCAGCGGCTGTCGGACCCTCGTCGCCCAGCTCTCGTCGGCCCCGCGGGTCACCTGGGCACCCGGCAGCGACGCGCCGATGCGCGAACGCCACGGCAGCATCGGCCGCTACCAGGTCGAACGCCTCGTCGGCGGCGGAGCGATGGGCATGGTCTACGCCGCCCGCGACCGCGAGCTGAACCGCGCGGTGGCCATCAAGCTGCTGCGCACCACCGGCCCTTCGAGCTCCGAGCCCCGGGCGCGCCTGCTTCGGGAAGCGCAGACGATGGCGAAGCTCTCGCACCCGAACGTGGTGCCCATCTTCGAGCTCGGCGCCGACGAGGGTGATGACTACCTCGCGATGGAGCTGATCGACGGGCCCACGCTCGACCAGTGGCTGCGCGAAAAGAAGCGCGACTGGCGCGAGGTGGTGAAGGTCTTCATCGAAGCCGGCCGCGGGCTCGAGGCCGCGCACCAGGCTGGCGTCGTACATCGCGACTTCAAGCCGAACAACGTGCTCATCGGCCCCGATGGTCGCGCGCGGGTCACCGACTTCGGCCTCTCGCGGCCCGACGTCTCGCTGTCCGGCGCGCTCGCCGACGCGGGCTCAGTGGATCTCACCCGCGAAGGCACGCTGCTCGGCACCCCCGCGTACATGTCGCCCGAGCAGCTCGAAGGCAACGTGTCCGACGTGCGGTCGGACCAGTTCAATTTCTGCGTTGCGCTGACCGAGTCCGTCGTCGGCCACCGTCCTTTCCCTGGCCGCACCCTCGAAGACCTTCGCAACGCGATGCGCTCGGGCAAGCCGCCTGCCTTCGAGGTGCCGTCGTCGCGGCTCAAGCGCGCGCTGCTGAAGGGGATGTCGATTGCGCCCGCGCACCGGTTCGCCTCGATGGGTGGGCTGCTCGACGAGCTTCAGGTGGTTCTCAAGCCCACGCGCCCCACGCGCAACGAGCTGATGATCGCGACGGGAGTCCTCGTCGTCCTCAGTGTGGCCACCGGCCTCGGGTGGGATAACTTCCAGTTCAGGCGCGTAAGAGCGCGGGCGCCCGCTGCGGCGATCGAAGCGATCCCGGCGCTGAAGGAAGTCACCCTCATGGTCGGCGAAGAACGGCCTTTCGCGCTCAAGGGTGTGCAGGAAATCATTTCGTTGAACGCGTCCCAGCTCAAGGCGACGCTGGTCGGCAACCAGCAGGTGAGGCTGGTCGGGGTCTCTCCTGGCGTTTCGACGCTGGCGCTGAAGATCCGCGCGGGCCCTCACGACCCGCGCGTGACGGTGGAGTGGCAGGTGACCGTGAAGCCCGCCGCGGAACGGAAGGCGCTGTCGCTGAAGAAGGGCGCCCAACAGGTGCTCACCGTTTCGGGAATTCAGCGCGTGGCCGTCGGCGACTCGGACATCGCTGACCTCAAGGCCATCGGCAACGACCAGTTGTTGGTGATCGGCGCCGGCGAAGGCACCACCACGGTGATCGTCTGGACGAGCGTGTCTGAACGGCTGGAGTGGGACGTCACCGTCAGCCGATGAGCTTCGCGCGCTTCAGATTCGCTTCGATTCGCGCGCGCACGTCGCCCACAGCGCCCGCGAAAGTGTGCCCGGTGATCTTCTCGTAGGCCGTCACGTACGTCTGCGTCAGCGACACGCGCACGTCGTCCGGAATCGAAGGTGGCGTGCCCTGGCCCGAAAAGCCGCGCTCGGTGATCAGCCACTGCCGTAGGTTTTCCTTGTCCAACATCACCTGCGGTTGCCCCTTCTCGAACCGCTGCAGCGAGCCTTCGGCGACCCAGAACCGGCTCGAGTCGGGGGTGTGGATCTCGTCGATCAAGATCAGCTCGTCCTGGATCAGCCCGAACTCGTACTTCGTATCGACGAGGATCAAGCCCTGCGCTTTTGCCTGCGCCTGGCCCGCAGCGAACAAACCCAGCGCCGCTTCCGTCGTCCGCTGCCAATCGCGCGCGCTCGCCAGGCCCCTCGACACCACCTGCTCGGCAGAAATCGCTTCGTCGTGCTGGCCCAGCGGCGCCTTCGTCGACGGCGTCAGCAGCGGCCTCTCGAAAGCGTGGTCCTTGCGAAGACCCTTTGGCAGCTTCAGGCCGTAGGGATCTCTTCCCGCCTCGTAATCGCGCCACAGACTTCCCGTCAGGTGTGCCCGCACCACGAACTCGATCGCGAAGGGCTCGGCCCGGCGCGCCACCGTCACGCACGGATCCGGCATGTCGATGACGTGATTCTTCACCACGTGCGCCGTCTTCAGGAACCAGAAGTGCGCCAACTGGTTCAGCAGATCGCCCTTGAAGGGCAGGGTGGTGAGGATGTGATCGAAGGCCGAGAGGCGGTCGGTGGTGATCAACACCAGCCGGTCGCCCTGGCGGTACGTGTCGCGAACCTTGCCGCGGTACTTCTCGCCCAGCGCGGGGAAGTCGGTACCGGTGAGCGTGAAAGGAAGCTGCTGCTGCAGCGTCGACGCGTCCATCGCCTACGGCGCAGCGGTCGCGGTCGCCATGTACACGAACGCGGGGTTCACCCGCAGAATCCCGTCCATGTAAGCGGCGGCGTACGGAGCACCCGCCACGCGATCGACCCGAATCACGTTCGCCCGCGAAACGCCCCAGTGCTGAATCAGCGAGCGCGCGATCAGCTCGACGGCTTCACGCTCAGACAAGCCCTGGAAGCTGTCGCGGCGATCATCGCTCCAGCGATCGCCACGGCCGTCGAAAGAGAGCTGAATGGCGCCGCCTGCATCGGCCGACATCAGCAGATCCATGCGGGGGTCGATGCCCGGCGCCGCGACGAACTCGCCGTTGACGTTCATCGGGAAGACCATCTGGCCTGTCGCGCGTTGCCCGGCCTGCGACAGCGAGGTGCGTGCGACGTCGCGGAACATTTCCGAGCGCGCCACCGGCGCTTCGAACTCGAGCCACTCGGCAGTGCCAGTCAACGCCTGGCCAGTGCTGGGGCCCTTCACGGGAATGCTGCCCGCACCGCAAGCGGCGGTGAGCAACAACAAGGATGAGCTGATCAGGGTGCGGGTGTTCACGTTCGCCTCCAACATACCGGCGAGCCCCTTCGCGATCCAGCTAATGTCGGACCGCTACAGACATGGAACTCACCGTCATTGCTCATCAATTGAGATCGCCCGACAACCTCGGAGCGATCGCACGCCTGATGGCCAACTTCGGCTTCCACCGCCTCATCCTTTCAGACCCCGCCACGCACGACTTCCGGAAGGCCGGGACCCTGGCAATTGGGGCCGAATCGGTGCTCGAGAAGGTGGCGATCGCCGCCACGTTGCCCGAAGCGCTCAAAGGCGTCGTCTTCGCGATCGGCACCACGTCGCGCGGGCAGCTGAAGCGCGCCCACCCGCTGACCCCGGAAGAAGGCGTCGCCCGCTTGAAGGAACACGCGGCGCGCGGGCCGGTGGCGCTGGTGCTCGGAGGCGAGAAGCGCGGCCTCGACGACGACGAGCTCTCGCACTGCCAGGAGGTGATCGTGATTCCGACCTCCGACGCACAGCCGTCGATGAACGTGTCTCAGGCCGCGGCGGTGATGCTCTACCTCTGCGCACGCGAGCCTTCGCCCGAGCGCGCCACCGACGGAGCAACCCTCGGCACGATGAGCGCGCTCGAGGAAAAACTGCAGGCCGCGATGCTGCAGTGCGGGTTCTTGAACCCCCAGTCACCGCAGCACGTCTTGCGCGAGCTCTCTCGCGCGCTGGTTCGCGGCCACCTGACTCAGCGCGAGGCCCAAATCTGGCTGTCGGCGTTCGAGCACATTCGTCGCGTTACGGCTTCCGGCGCGCGATGAGCTTGTTGACCGCATCCTTGTCTTCCGGCGTGTGCTTCTCGGTCGGCGCCGCCACTTCCTTGCCGCCCAGCTTCGCCTTCGCCGAGTCGAGCGCCTCTTCGACCTTCGCTTTTGCGCCCAGCTTCTCGACGTGCTCGATCGCCGTTTTCCCGTCGAAAGAATGGGTGCCCAGAAAGATTCCGAGGCCGATACACAGCGCCGACCAGACGATGCCCTTAAGAAGTCCCATGGTGGTTGATTCCTACACGGGCCTACATCGGGCGCCAGTTCCTGGCCGGGGCCTTTCCGTCCATTCAGAGAGTCCTTCCGTTCATCCCGAGAGAAGTCGAGGGATGGGCCGCCTCGCAGACCTATTGCGATGACTGACCGCGCGACCACCGAACAGCTCGAGCAGCTGCGAATGACGGCCGCGGATCTGTTCCGCCGTCTGCCGGAGGTCCCAGTCTACCGGCGACGCGATGACCCCACCCGCACCCTCGCGGCCGAGCGTGCAGTCGAAGCGCGCGCCCTGCTGCACCGCACCGAATCTCTGCGTGGCGCCGAAGCGCTGACCTCCGCGTTGCGCGCCCACCTGCTCGTGCTCGACCTGCTTGCTGACGGCCGCGTCGAAGCCGCCGAAGGCGTGTGGCACGAAGCGATGGCGCTCGAGCGCGCTGCCGTTTCTTCGCGGCGCCTGTGGTCGAGATCCGACGAGGTCTCGACGCCCGTGTACGCGCGCGACTCGGGCAGCTCGCGCTTCGACCCGCGGCCCGAGACGGCGATCAAGGTGAAGCTCGCGTGCCCCCACCCGTCCTGCCACAAGGTCGCCGACTATGACTTCTCGGCGCGGCTCGCGACGCACCCCTTCGAATGCCAGCACTGCAAGCAGGGCTTCTTCGCCTACTTCGCCGAGCTCCACTCGCTGAACGTCGAGTCGAAGGGGAAGACCCAGCACCGCTACCGCTTCGAAGTGCGCGAGCTGAACGGCACGACGACGCGGCTCGACTTCGACGACGCGAGCCCAGCGGTGCTGGTCGCCGCGCGTGGAGACTTGATCGCCTTTCTCTATGCGCCGAAGTCGCGGCTTCGCGGTGTGCTCGACCTGACGTCGAGCCGCGTGCTCTGGGTGAAGCCGACCGGGCCGTGCTTCCTCGCCACCGCGGCGTTCGGCGAAGACGCTGCGGAGCTCGACGCGTTTCGGCACTTCCGTGACGAGGCGCTGCTGCCTTCCGCGGCCGGCCGTCTCTTCGTTCGCGCGTACTACGCCGTTGGGCCTTCACTCGCCGCGATCGTCGTGGCGCGGCCTGCGCTGCACCGCATCACCCGCGCCGCGCTTTCCGCACTGCACCGGGTGCTCCCATGAACAAGGTCGGCAACTGGCTCAGCATGGCGCTTGTCTTCGCCCTCCTCGTCGGGGCGATCTTGATGGGCTTCGTCGAGAAAGACACCGCCTTCGCGAACGCGACGCCGGCGCCTGAGTTCGCCTTCGAACGCTTCGCCGGCGGCAAGGTCGATTCTGCCGATCTGAAGGGCAGGGTGGTGATGCTCGACTTCTGGGCGACGTGGTGTCCGCCGTGCGTCGAAGAGATGCCGATGCTGGTGAAGGTGGCCAGGGAATACGAAGGCAAAGGCGTCACCTTCGTCGCCGTCAGCCACGACGACCCCGAGACCGCGACCGCCGCGATCACGAAGTTCGTCGAGAACCAGGTTCCCGACCTGCGCCCCTTCGCCGCCTACGGCTCGCCCGTCACTGGGGCCCGCTACAAGGTGAAGTCGCTGCCCACGATCTTCATCATCGACCGCGACGGGAAGATCTCCGGGTCGCAGTCGGGTGAGATTTCCGAACGCCGCCTCCGCAGCTGGCTCGACGCCGCGCTGGCGAAGTAGGCCGCGTCAAGAGCGCTCTCATCCGCAGACCCACGTCCCTTGCAGCGCGTGCGAACGGATCCCCGAAAATGCCCATCTCTCGACATCTCTTCCGGATGAATGGACTCAGCTCGGGTCGGGATGAACGGACTCGGAGCCACCTACTTCTTCGGCTCGGCCGCGGCATCGGCTTCGATCAACCGGAAGTCGGTGCGGCGGTTCTTGGCGCGGCCCAGTGGGGTGTCGTTGCTGCCAATCGGCCGATCGAATGAGAAGCCCTGGCTGCGCAGGCGCTTGCGGTCGACGCCCTTGTTGACGAGGTAGTCCTCGACCGCCTTCGCGCGGCGGTTCGAAAGATCCAGGTTGTACGCGTGGCTGCCGCGGTTGTCGGTGTGGCCTTCGATCAGCACGGGCCCGACCTCGGGGTTCTGCAGCAGCACCTTCGCGACGTCGTCGAGGATCTTGAACGACTGCTTCTGGATCACCGCCTGGCCCGTCTCGTAGAGAATGTTCCCCTTGATCCGGATGCGATCGGACTCGAGGGTGACTTCTTCTTCCTGAGGCACGGGGCAGCCTTCGGTCTCGGGCGGGCCGGGATCGTCGGGGCACTTGTCGACGTTGTCGGGAATCTGATCGCCATCGCGATCCGGGCAGCCGTCGTATTCCTGCGGGCCCGGTACATCGACGCACGCGTCGATGCGATCCACCACCCCGTCGCCGTCGGTGTCCTTGTCGGGCTCGGGGCAGCCGTCCTGGTCTGCGTCGCCGTCTTTGTCTTCCGCGACCTCAGGGCACTTGTCGACGACGTCCGGAATACCGTCGCCGTCGAGGTCAGGCTGCGCGATGTACTCGTACCGAAGCCCACCCATCACGCGGAAGGCCTCACGGCCGTAGCCCGTCACCGTGCCCAGGCCGCGGCCGAACGCCAGCTGCAGCGCCCAGTGGTCCATGAACTTCGAGCGCGCGCCGACCAGCAGCTCGAGCGGCGTTTTGTACGCGTCGGCGTACTTGAAAGTGAAAGGCGCCTCGGCCGGCGTCGCGAAGTTCACCTCGCCGATCAGCGTGTTCTCGGTGAAGCGCATGATGTTCGGCAGCTCGATGCCCACGCCGCCGCCCATCGTGAACTCCTGGCCGACATACAGGTTCAGGTACTGCGCTGCCGCCGTTCGAAGCCGCCAGCCCGCATTGATCACCGCACGCACGGGCCCAAAGCGGCGCTCGATCGCCGCGCGCGGAGCGAACACCACCCCTGAATCGCCGAAGAAGCTTCTCTCGTCGCCGATGGGCAGCCGGACCTCGAGGATCGCGGTCGCTGCGATGGGGAAGTCTTCCTGCTTGAAGATCTGGAAGCGGCCGATGAACCGCCAGTCGCCCGCCCCAAGGAAGCTCGGGCTGCGCTCATCAACGAAGCCTTCGTCGCGCAGCTGCCGGAAGTGGTCGACCTGGCCGACGATGAAAGGAATGTCGGCCGAGACTTCGAGCCGGTTCGTGAACTGGTACGCGCCCATCAGGTGCAGGTCGGCGCGGGCGCCGATCAGATCCAGCCGGGGCACGTTGCCGAGCTTGAGGCCGAGGATCCCGAAGTTGAAGTCGAGCATCGCCTGCAGCATCCAGCTCTTCGGCGCGCGCATCTCGGCGCCTTCCACCGCCCACAGCGATTCCATCGTCGGGCTGAACTTCGTGGGCACGACGTCGAACCCGCGTGAGAAGGGTTCAGCCGCGAATGCGGGAAGTGTGAGCAGCACCAGCAGCAGCAGCGTGGCGCGCGTGAATCTCAGTCGCACACCGTCGCTTATACCCCCCTCTGCAGGGGGCTCCCAGAAAGGTTCCGCTGCTACAGGGGTGTGTTGACTACTTCTCCATCACCGCGTTGGCGTCGAGGATCTCGATCAGCGCCGGGTGCATCGGCAGCGGGAAGGTCGCGATCGTCTTGTCCAGCGCCATCACGTCCTCTCCCTTCAAAGTGGCGTACTCGATCGGCGACGGCTCCTTCTTCGCCAGCTTCTCCTTCAGGCCCGCCGCGTCCTTGGTGACGTAGACGAAGTTGAGCTTCGTCGGGTCCAGGTGCCGCTTGAGCGCTTCCTGCATCTTCGCCGCAGTCATCTCGGTCAGCGCCTTGCGGTAGTTCTCGAGGAAGTTCGGCGTCCCGTAGAAGAGGTCGTCGATCGCGTTGCCGAGGCGACGCTGATCCGACTGCTCCCAGGTGCGCGTGTAGCCAATCAAGAACCCGCGCGCCGTCTCGAAGCGCTCCTCGGGCACGGGCAATCCAGTCACCTCGCCAATGAAATACAGAACACCGCGGGTGGCGAACACGCCGTTCTTCGCCTCGACGGGCCGGACCCAGAGGGTGGTGTCCTGCGCAGAGCGGGCGACGTTGACCGCTGGGATGCTGCCCCAGCCTTCCTGCTTGTGGTGCTCGGCGTACGCGTAGGTGCCGTAGTTGAGGCCGCGCTTCTCGCGCAGCTCGCTGAACAGCCGGCCGTGGAACTGGCGGTGCTCGCCCAGGTAGCTCATTCCGAAAGCGACGGCGGCGTAGTCGGGGTGATCGCGGCGCAGCTCCCAGCTGTAGCCGAACGAACCCGCGGTGCTCAGCGTGTCGCGCTGGATGATCACGGTCTTGCCCGCGAAGCCCGGCGACGGAGGGAGGACCACCGCAGCGGCGCCCTTCGCCGGCAGCTTCTCGAGCAACGCCTTCACCTTTTCGGCCAGCTTCTCGTCGACCGCGCCCGCGAGGCCGAGCACCGCGCGATCCTGGCTGAACACGCGCTGCCACTGCGCCTTCACGTCTTCGATCGTGATCGCCGTGAGGCCCGCGACAGTGCCGCCGTTGAAGTGGCGGTACGGGTGGCCCGCATACAGCAGCGCGTCGAGGCCGATCTTGCCGAGCTCTTCGTCGCTTTCCTGCCGAAGCCGCGTCCTCACGGTGTTCAGGGCCTGGGTCCGCAGGCGCTCGAGCTCTCTCGGGTCGAAGCGCGGCGCGAGCAGCACGTCGGTGAAGATCTTCAGAAACCTCTCGAGCTTGTCGATGTGAACGCGGCCCTCGAAGACCGTCAGCTCTTTGTCGGCGTGGGCATCGAGCTCGGCCGCCATTGGGTACAGCGCCTCGAGCAACTGCGCGCTGGTGAGCTCCTGCGTGCCGCCTTCCGACATGAGCGCGGTCGTCAACGCAGTGAGGCCCTCCTTTCCCGCAGGGTCGTCGATGGCGCCGCTGTGGAAAACGACGCGAATCGCCACCACCGGCTTGTCCTTCACCGGCTGCAACACCACCGTCAACGGAGCGACCGTCGCAAACGGCTTCACCGCCACCGGAACCGGCGCAGCAGGCGGAGCAACCTTCACCTTCCGCTTCGGAAGCTTGGCGTTCTCGAGCACGTCATCGGCCGGAGGTGGCGGCGCTGGCGTCGTTGCGCACGCGACGAAGAAGAGGAGCACGGCGGCGAGCAGCGTCCTCATTTCGCACCTCCTTTCGACAGGTCGACATTGAAGACGAGCGTGGTGCGGTTCTTCTCGACGAGGTGCTTCTTCGCGAAAGTGACGAGGTCGGCCGGCTTCACTTGCGTCAGCGCGCGCTGCCGAAGCTCGAGCGCGTCGGGCGTGCCGAGGACGCCGCCGATGTACGCCAGCGTCTGCGCGACGTCGTCGTACGCCTCGAGCCCCATCGCCAGCCCGTACTTCAGGTGGTCCTTGATCGCGTCGACGCGCTTCGCATCGACCTTGCCGGCGACGAGCTCGGCGATGGCGGCATCGAACGCAGCGCTGACTTCGGCGCGCTGCGCTTCGTCTTTGAGCTTCGCGGTGAGGCCAAAGAGGTTGGGGTCGCGGTGGTCGTTGAAGTCGCCGTTCAGCGACTCGACCAGCTGCTTCTCGAGCACGAGTGACTTGTACAGGGGCGAGGTCGGCCCAGCGAGGTACGCGCCGAGCACGTGCTGAATCGCGGCGTCCGTGGTCTTCACCGATGACGCGGGCGTGTGCCAGAAGACGCCGTGACGGGGAAGGGTGGGGTTGGTCCACGTGACGGTCGCGGTGCGAGCGGCTTCTTGCGCGGGCTCAGCCGGGACGACGATGGTCGCGGCCTTGCCAGCCCAGGTGCCGTAGCTCTTCTCGATCAGGGCCATCGTCGCCTTGTCGTCGAAGTCGCCGACGATGAAGAGCATGGTGTTGTCGGGCGTGTACCAGCGCTTGAAGAACTCTTTGCTGTACGCGTAGCGCGTCGGCATCGCCTGCACGTCTTCGTAAAAGCCGAGCGTGGTGTGCTGGTAGGGGTGCTTGGTGAAGGCGGCAGCGAGCACGGCCTCTTCGATCTTCAAGCCCGGGTTGGCGGCGTTCTTGTGGTACTCGCCGAGCACGGCCTTCGCTTCTGTCTGGAAGGTGCCCTCGTTGTATTCGAGGTTCATGAAGCGGTCGGCCTCGAGCTCGACAAGCTTCGGCAGCTGGGCGCTGGGGCCGTTCACGTAATAGACGGTGACGTCGTCGCTGGTGAAGGCGTTCTCGGAAAAGCCGAGCTTGCCGAGCAGCGCGTCGCGGGTGCCTTCGGGCCAGCCCTTGGTGCCCTTGAACATCACGTGCTCGAAGAAGTGGGCGAAGCCGGTGTGGCCGGCTTCGATCTCGTTGCGGCTGCCGACGCGGACCACCGAGAAGTAGGCGACGAGCCCGGGCGAGTTGAAGGGGACGCGGGTGACCGAGAGCCCGTTCTTCAAGACGGTGGTCTTCATCGGGTAGGGAAACAGCTTGCCGGAAGCGGGAGCCGCCGAGAGCACGCTACAGAGGGCCACGAGCGCGAGGGTCATGGCCCGCGACTTACTTCAAATTTCAGCCGAGCTGCGGGTGGGATCCCATCCAGCGGGAATCTCGTACGGCCGAGTGCAGCTCGAAGACACAGCTGTCGGCGCCGCGGCGCATGCACTGCGACTGGACGATCATCGCGTCGGCGCCGACGGTGTGCAGTGCCTCGTGAAGAATGCCCTCTTCGAGCGCGCAGTGGTGCGGGGTCGTCTTGTCGAGCACGGCGACGCCTGGGCGAAACTTCACCACCTGCCACCCGCCGATGCGGCCGCCGCGGTTGGCGTGGTGGTAGAGCCCGTCGATGCCGTAGACGATGTCACCGGCGCAGCTGATGGATTTGCCGACGCGCGCCTGGTGGCTGTCTTTGAAGAGCTGGCGGCCCATCTTCAGCACCGAGGCGACGCCGGTGCGCTGGTCGAGGTACTCGAGCAGGTCGAGCAGCAGGGCGATGGGGTACCAGCCGTCGGCAGTGACGCCCGCGAGGCGATCGAGCCAGGCCTTGCCGAGCACCTCGTTGGGCGAATGGATCGTCGCCAGCGCCGCGAGGATGTCGGAGCCAATCGTCTCGTGGTTCTCTCCCTGGTAGCCACGGGGTTGGACGCGCATTGGGCGGCAGTTACCACACGAGATGAGCCCGCCACCGGCTTCCCGTAAACTCCGGCCATGTCGCTGAAGGTCGCCGCGCTGGACGTCCCGCATCGCTTCGGCGACCCCATCGCGCAGCTGGAGCTGACCGACCGTCTGCTCGCGAACGCTGCGGATCTCGACCTCGCGCTGCTGCCGGAGTGCGCGCTGACGGGCTACGTCTCGGAATCGAAGGACTTCGATCTCTCGCGCTTCGCCGAGCCGCTGGACGGCCCGACCGCCGCGGCGCTGTCGAAGCTTTCGAGGAAGCACGGCGTCGCGTTGGCAGGCCCGGTGATCGAGCAGGCAGGCGACGCGCTGTTCAACAGCTTCGTGATCTTCGACGCATCGGGCGCGCTGCTGGCGCACTACCGGAAGAGAAACCCGTGGCTGCCCGAGACGTGGGCGACGCCGGGAGATCTGCCGAACCCGGTGTTCAAGCTGGGGTCGACGACGCTGACGGTCGCGATCTGCTTCGACGTGCACTTCCTGGCGGAGGACGCGCCGCTGCAACTGCTCGCGTCGGACGTGCTGTTATTTCCGAGCGCGTGGGTGGACGACGAGCCAGGCGATGGGCGGTCGGTGCTGTTGCCGGAAGTGGCGCGGCGGTTCGACGTAGAGATCGTGAACGCGAACTGGGGCGAGGGGACGCCGTGGGTGCGGGGGCAGGGCGGAAGCCGGCTCGTGTCGCGGGACGGAACGGAACAGCGGGGCCCGTCAGGTTTCAGTGCAATGGGGCGTGTCGGGCTGTAGGGTAGGGAGGCATCACCCAACAACCGGGGGCGACCGGTTTCGACGAGGGCATAGAGGTCATACGACGCGTGCCGAGCTGGTTCCGGGGCTCGTAAAAATCTGGGGCAAAACCAATAAAAGCCAACGACAACGTTGAGCTTGCTCTCGCCGCCTAAAAAGCGGTTCTGAGCACGGTCTTCCCGGCCTCTGTCCGTGGGTTGGGGTCAAGACCGTCATAATGCGGACTGGCTGCCCAAGTGCCTGAGCGAGGGTGGCGAGAAATAGTCAGGACCGGTCATTTCGTATTTCGTCCGTGGAAGACGACGTGACCTAAATCAATACGCGGAACACGCACGTAGTGTCGTATTTCCAAAGGCTTTCGGACGTGGGTTCGATTCCCACCGCCTCCACATGAACTGCCCCGTAGCCTTCACTGGTTACGGGGCAGTTCTCTTGGAAGACCTTCTCTCTGCCCTGGCCGGCAAGGTTCCACATGTCCCTGCTCCCGCTTGACGCCACGCCGCCGCTTCGCCTGCAGACCGCCACGTTCGCGACCGGCTGATTCTGGACTCCTGACGCCCGGTTCGGGTGTCACCCCGCGATCATCCGCACCCGCGTCGGGTACGCCGGCGGCAAGCTCGTGGATCCGACGTACCACCGGCTCGGAGATCACACCGAGGCGTTCGAGCTCGACTTCGACCCCGCGCGCATCTCGTACGCGGAGCTGCTCGAGCTCTTCTGGGCGTCGCACAACCCGGCGCGCAGCTCGCACAGCATTCAGTACATGGCTGCCGTCTTCACCGCGGACGACGAGCAACGGCAGCTCGCGCTCGACAGCCGCGACCAGATCGCCGGGCGCCTGGGTCGTGACGTGCAGACGCGCATTGCCCCGCTGACCCGCTTCTACCGGGCCGAGGACTACCATCAGAAATACCTGCTGCGGCGCCGCGACGACTTCCTCGTTGAGTTCAGCGCCTATTCGCCTACTGCTTTTACCGACTCCACCGTGGCGGCGAGGCTCAACGGCTACCTTGGCGGCCACGGCGACCCCACGCAGCTCGCCGCAGAGCTGGGCACCTTCGGCCTGTCGAGCAACACCAATGAGCGGCTCAGCGCCGCGGTGAGGGCGAACCGATGACGACCCGGCTGGTGCTCACGGAAGATGAATGGAAGCTGCGCCTGACCGCCGAGGAGTTCAGGGTGCTGCGCAAGCGCGGCACCGAGCGCGCCAACACTGGCTGCTTCGTCGGCACCTCGACGCGGGGCACCTATGTCTGCGCTGGCTGCGCCAACCCTCTCTTCACCTCAGGCCAGAAGTTCGAGTCGGGCACCGGCTGGCCGTCCTTCATCGCGCCCATCGGCCCGGACGCCGTCACCACCCGCGGCGACGACTCGCACGGGATGTTCCGCGCCGAAGTGCTCTGCGTGCGCTGCGAGGGCCACCTGGGCCATGTCTTCGCCGACGGGCCTCCTCCGGCGAAGCAGCGCTACTGCATGAACTCCGTCGCGATGAAGCACGTGCCCGCCTGACCGCCCTTCGTCATCCGAACCGCAGGTTCCAGAGGACATGGCGCAGAACGGTCGCCTGCCCGGGCCAGCGCCTCGATAGACACTTGTCGAAGGACATCGCGTCAGCCGTCGCGCGCGAGCACGAAGTGGTACCCATCTGGATCCTCGAAGGTGATGCCGTGCTGGGCCCACCACGGGTTGTTCGGCCTGACGCGAGCGAACCCGAGCGACTCGAGCCGCGCCGCGCGATGTTCCACTTCATCCGCTGAAAGGTAGAGCACGAACAGGTGCTCTACCGTCGGTGCGCGAGGGGCGAAGAAGCCGGCCTCGACGACGAACTCCAGCTCCGAGTCACCCGCGGCGAGGATGAGTCCATCGAAGCCGCTGTGCCCACTGAACGTGCTGCGCTCGGTGAGGCCCGCTCCGTCGACGTAGAAGCGTCTGAGCGGGGCGAGGGAATTCGTCGGCCTGGCCGTGCGAACACGCATTCGCTTGGAGTACCACGCACAAGTTCGAGCGGGTCGACACGCTTGACCACGCGTTCATCGAAGCGATGCGTCAGACTCGCCCGATGCCATCTTTTCGACCGCTGCGCTTCGTGCGCCGTCCGCTCGAGGACTCGATGATGCGGGGGCGCGCCTTCTACGCCGAGCTCGACGCGCGTCGCACCACGCGACACTTCTCGTCGGATCCGGTTCCGCGGGAGCTGATCGAGCTTGCGATCCGCTCGGCCGGCACGGCGCCCAGCGGCGCGCACCAGCAGCCGTGGACCTTCGTCGCCGTCAGCGACCCTTCGCTGAAGCAAAAGCTGCGCGAAGCCGCCGAGCTCGAGGAGCGCGACTTCTATGAGCACCGCGCGCCGAAGGAGTGGCTCGACGCGGTCGCGCCGCTGGGTACCGATGAACACAAGACACACCTCACCGACGCGCCGTGGGTGGTGGTCCTGTTTCGACAGGCGTCGGGCGTGCAACCCGATGGGTCGAAGCGCACGCACTATTACTCGCAGGAGTCGTGCGGCATCGCGGCCGGCCTCTTCATCGCCTCCGTGCACCACATGGGGCTCGTCACCTTGACGCACACGCCCAACCCGATGGCCTTCCTCCAGCAACTGCTCGAGCGACCGTCGAACGAGCGCGCGCTGCTGCTGATGCCCGTCGGGTACCCGGCGCCCGACGCGATGGTGCCAGAGCTCGACCGCAAACCGCTCGAGCAGATCGCCGTCTGGCGCTGATGGCGCCCAGAGACCCTCGAACGGCGCCCAGAGTGCCTGAGGGACTTCTAGTTTGGCTGAATGCGAATCGCTCACTCGACCCCGACGGCCTCCTTCCGCAGCCCAGCTGCTCGAGCGAGCGCTCCCGCACCCAGCTCCAGGCCCGACCCGTCGGTCGGCAAGAACCCGGCGACGCTGCTGGCGCACATCGCGCTCGAGCACAGGAGCTGGCTCAAGGCCTCGCATCGTTCGCAGGCGCACCCGATGCCGTGGCCGGCGGGCTTCGAGCCGTCGAAGAGCCCGGTGTTCGCACACAACGAGGTGTTCATTCCGCTGCCGCCCTCCGCGGTCTTCGCCGGGCTCGTTGATGCGGCGCGCTGGCCCAAGCACCTGGGCAACGCAGGGAAGATTGACGTGCGCAGCGGCGCCGGCCCTTCGGGTTCGCTGCAGCTGGGCACGAAGTACCACTGGAGCTTTGGCGAGAAGCTGAAGAATGAGGTGACGCTTTTTCAGAAGGATCGCGCGATTGGCTGGGTCGCCGACGGGACGGGCTCAATGGGCTTTCACCGGTGGATCCTCGAGGCGGTTCCGGGCGGCACGCGGCTGATCACCGAGGAGACGCAGCACGGCCTTGTGCCCAGGCTGAGCAACAAGGCCGTCAATCCGATGCTCCACGGCGTTCACCAGTGGTGGCTTCAGTCATTGAAGGAGCAGCTGCTGGCCGACCGCGCCGCCGGCCGCAAGCCGAACGACTTGAACTGAACTCGACGCGTCTTAAGGCTTTTGCTGAAAACTGCATTGGGGGTTGAGAAATCTAGATGTAACCGGGCCCGGCAACGCGCGTAGCTCTGTGATGCGCGCTCTGATGCCTTGTCTCGTCATCTCTTCACTGATTGCAGCCTGCGGCCCTGCTGCGCCGACGGGTGACGTGAGCAGGGGCGAGGCAGTGTACCGGCAGCCGCTGAGCGACGGGAACACGTACGCCTGCGCGACCTGCCATGGGTTGACGGGCTCAGACGCTCCGTTGCGGCGGGCGGCGCACCCGATTGGCGGCGCCTCGAAGCGCGGCGGGTGGAAGAATGGTGGCGCGCTCACCTTCCTCGACGCGGTGAACGTGTGCGTGAAGGGGTGGCAGGGCGCGCCGGCATGGTCTGCGAGCGAGCCGCGCTTCCTCGCGCTCTCTGCGTATCTCGATCAGCAGGGTGACGCCGCGTCTGAAAAGAAGCTCACCTTCAAACAGGTGCCGCCACCCGCCGTGCTCACCGGCGGCGACGTGTCCCGGGGCCGGGCAGTCTTCAATGCGGCGTGTGCGACGTGTCACGGCGTCGATGGCATCGGCTCACCCCGCGGACCCAACCTCGCCGGTACACAGCCGGCGGCGGACTACGTGGCGAGCCGGGTGCGCGGCTTCCCGCTGGTGGGGCGCATGCCGTTCTGGGCTGAAGATCGTCTCAGCGACGGCGAGCTGATCGATCTGATCGCGTGGTTGAGGCTCCCACCAGAGCGCCCCGACGCGGGCGTGCCCGACTCGGGAGCGCTCGACGCGGGGGTGGCGCAGGACGCAGGCACAACCGACGCGGGGACGACGCCGCAGTGTGGCTCCGATCATCCACGCGTCGGCTGGGTGCTCGACCTGCAGCAGCGCGCGCATGGCGTTCAGGGGCGCATCACGGCCACGAGCAACTGCACGCTGCAGCTCACCAACTTCTCGTACGACGGCAATGGCATCGACGTGCGGATGTACGGAGCGCCGAGCATCGCGCAGCTGGGCACCGGCATCGTGTTGGGGCCCCAGCTCTACCGGCCCGGCAACCCGTGGACGAACGCCAGCCTCGTGCTCGAACTCCCTGCGGGGAAGACACTCGACGACGTCTCGGCGCTCTCGGTGTGGTGCGTCGCGGTCGGAGTCAGCTTCGGCGACGGCACGCTGCACGCCCCCTGAGCGCGCCGAAGCGCTTCAGCTGCGTTACAGCACCGGCTCGAAGACAACCCTGAAGTCCCACTGCACCTGCGAGGTATGGCGGAGTTCCTTCAGGGTGTTGTTGCCGACGAAGCGCACTTCGAAAGGCTTGTGAGCCAGCAGTCGGCTGGCGAACCGAACCGTAAACGCGCTTTGCGATCCGCGAATTAGACCTGCGGCCCATGCCCACGTCGTCTCTTTCAAAAGGAGACGTCCCCATGGTTCGCATTCCCTCCCGCACTGCCGCTGTCCTCGCTGCCCCCGTCCTCGAGCAGGTGAGGAAGAAGCTCGAGGCTGTTCACCATCGCCCGGTCGATCGCCTCGAGACGATGCGCAGGCCGCCCGTCGAGTTGCATCCCCACGGCCCAGACCTCACGCAGCTCTTCGAGCGCGTCGCGTACAAGAAGGGCCTCGAAGCGATGACGCCCGCCGAGCTGAAGGAAGAGGCGCTGAGGGTCGAAGAGCAGCTCACCGAGGCGAGCACTGGCCATTCGCAGGATCCCGAGGCAGTCGCCGAAGCCAGGTGGAAGGGCGCGCTGATCGAGGCCGAGCTCTCGCGCCGCACGCTCGAAGATCCGACCCTTCCCATGGAACAGTACGGTGAGCTGCTGGCCGGCCTGTCGGCTCCGCAGCTCAAGGCCGAGGTGAAGCGGCTCGAGGCGGCGGCCGCTGACGCGACCACCGGGCCTCACACCAACGCGGAAGATGCAAAAAAGCTCGAGGGGCAGTTGGCGGCGGCGCGCAGTGAGCAGGCCCAGCGCGTCGTCGACGATCCTGAGGCGAATGTCTTCAGTTACCTGATGGCGGTTCCGCGTCTCTCGGACGCAGCGCTCACTGCCGAGCAGACCGAGGTCCACAGCGCGTATGACGTCACGCTCAAGGCCCTCGCCGAGCATCCGGAAGACGCGCGCAAGCTGACCGGCACCCTCGAGGCGCTCGCCCGCAAGCTCAACGTTCTCGACCGCGAGGCTTCTCGCCGGGGTCTCGAGCCGGCGCTTTACACGGTGGTCGAAGGCGACTCGCTCAGCGCGATCGCGATGCGAATCAGCGACGAGCACGGCGGCACGCCCGACTGGCAGACCGTGATGGCCGACCTGGTGACGCTCAACGCGATCGAGAACCCCGACCTGATCAGCGTCGACCAGCAACTGCAGGTGCCCGCGTACCCGTAAGCCGCAGCCGAATCGGGTCACGCCCGAGCCGGCGCGCCACGGCAGAACGGCCTACGGAAACAGCACGTCCATCGCTTCGGGCTGTTCTTCCTCGGTGGCGATCACGTCGTGGCAGACACCGGCGCACTTCTGGCCGATCACCACCCCCGCCGCGTTCTCGTGAAGCTTGTCATGGCAGCGGAAGCAGCCGGGCTCGTGCTGCAGAAAGTCGCGGTACGTGCCCCAGCCGACCTTCATGTCGGGGAAGTTGTTGTGCGTCCATTCGGTGGCGAGCAGCGCGCCGGCGGTCTGCGCATTCGCGTTGTTGCCGTAGAAGGCCGCCACCGCCGCCGGAATCCCCTTCTTCGCCGCGTCGTGGGACGGGTAGGTGGCCGTCAGTGCCTTCACCGCTTCGCGGCCGATGAAGGGCAGGGTGTGGTCGATCGCTCCGCGGCCCAGCGCCTTGTCGACGATCGCTTTCGGCATCGCGTACTTGTGCGCGGGCCGGTTGTGGCAGTCGGTGCACCCCATCGTCTGCCACGCCCCGTCGGCCGGCGCCTTTGCTTCCTTCGACTGGAAGAGCTCGACGCCTCCATCGGCGCGCGTGAGCTCGACGTCACCAATGGCGACCCGGGTCGCATCCGCCCGGAAGCGAATCTGCATGCCGTTGTGCGCGTGAATGCCCTGCCATCGCCCATCGCGAAAGCCCCCGATGCGCGCGCGGAACACCGTCGTCTTCTCCACCGCGGCTTCGTCTTCCGAGTACGTCTTCTTCACGTGCAGGCGATCTTCCGTGAAGCGCTCGGTGGCGTGGCAGCGGGTGCAGATCTCGGTCGCGACGTGCGTCGTCGGCTGCGGAATCGGGCGGTCGACGTCGCCGACGATGAACTGCAGCAGCTGCGTCGCTCCGCGCAGCTTGGCGTTGACGAAGTGGCCTGCCCCTTCGCCGATGTGACAGTCGGCGCACATCACCTTCGCGTGCGTCGTCACCAGGTGCGCCACCGCCTCGGGCTGCATCACGCTGTGGCACGTGCCGCCGCAGAACTGATCGCTGTGCAGCACCTCGAGGCCCTTGAACGTCGCCGTCGAGACCAGCATCAGGTTCACCACCGTCACCGCGACCACGATCAGCGCCAGCCCCCGCAGCCGCGCATCGTTGAAGTCGAACACCGGAAACCGCACCAGCCCCTGCTTGCGCAGCCGGTAGAGCCCCAGCGGAATCAGCAGCAACCCCAACACGAAGATTCCCGGCAGGATCAAGTAGCTCAGGATCCCCGAGTAGTTGCCCAGCGGTCTGCCACTCAGCTCGACCGCGAAGAGGGTCAGCAGCCCGATTGACGCCAGCGTCGCGAGCAACACCCCGATGCCTGAGATCCAATGGCGCGTCGCCCGCCAGATCAGGTCTCGAATCATCGTCAGTGGCTTCATTGGCCGGTGATCTTTCCGTCGAGGTGCTTCGTGGTGAACCCGCCGTCGGCGGTGAAGCTGCCGCCGTGACAGGCGCTGCAGCCCAGCCCCAGCGCGGGGTTGTGCCCAATCGTCCCGTCCTGCGGAGGCACCCCGTGGCACGTGCCGCACCCCGCCTCGGCAGCTCCCCCCGTCCACGCCGGCGCGCGCTTCAGGCCCGGCGAAAGATCCACGTGCCCGAACTGGCCCCCGCCGTGGCAGTAGACCCCCGTGCAGGTGCCGTTGCCTGCGTTGAACACCGGCGCCGCTGCCTGCCGCCACGCCAGCCCGCCGAGATCGAGCGGAAATACTTCTGCCGGAGGCGCGGAGTCCAGGTGTCCCTTCGCCAGCAACGTCGCCGGCATCAGGTGACACTCGCTGCAGCCGACGCCCTTCGCCCGGTGCGCATCGTGCGCACCCACGTTCGCTCCCTTCAAATCGAAGAACGGCGCGCTCGCCGGGCCCGCGTGGCACGACTCGCAGGTCGCCCCACGCAGCGTCACCTTCCCGTCCACGTGCGTCGCCGGGTTCAGCGGCCCATGGCAACTCTCGCACGCCAATGTCGTCTGGTGGCTCGGGGGCGGGTTCTCATGGCAGCCGTCGCAGCCGAGCTTCCCGGGCTTCGTCCACACCGGCACCGCAGGCGCGTGACACGCCACGTTGGCGCACGACGCTTCGTTTCGATTCCACACGCCGGCGTCGAGCTGCAGCGGCGCACGGACCCCGAAGGGCTTCCGGTAGTGGGCCTCGTCCTTCACGTCGCCATGGCAGACGGAACAGTCGATGGCGGCGTGGGCGCGGTGCGCTCCGACGCCCAGCGCGGTGGGTGCCCGAGCCCCGCTCAGGTCTCGCGGAGGCGCGGGAGACAGCGCGTCGCCATGGCACGTGTTGCACGCCTGGGGACCTTCGCGGTGACAGCTGCTGCAGTCGACCTCTGCTGCGCCGCCGCGCAGGTCTGCGCCGTGGCACTTGCCGCACGCGGCGAAGTCGTAGCCCGAGGCCCGCAACGCCTGGCCATGAAACTGTTCGCCATCCGTCGGAGTCGACCAGCCGCGCGGATGCAGCTCGAGCCGCCCCGGCGCGGCCCGGCAACGCACCACCCAGTCTTGAAGCGTTGCCGCCTCGGCCACCGCCGCGTGGCCCGACAGCTCGCCGCGCGCTGCTTGAAGAAAGGAAGAGGACGCCTGCCCCGGCACCACCCGCGCCGAGCCGTCGTCGCGCCGCGCGGTCGTGTCTGCGTAGTCGCCGAGGCGATAGCCCGTTGCCGCGGAGTGACACTGCCCGCACCGCAGGTCGAGCACCGGGCGAATCTTTTCTTCGTACGACGGGCAGACGGCCGGAGCGCTGGGCGCGCGCACCACCCCGCAGCCGGCGGCGAGCAGCACGCTACAGATGGCAGATCTGGCACATCGCATTGCGGCTGATCTCCTCTTTGCGGTGACGCACGAGAAAGCTCGCAGGGTGCGGACTTCCACCGACGCCGCCGACGCGGTGACAGCCGACGCAGGTCGAGGCGGCGCCCTGGTCGTGACAAGCCGCGCACTGAACGATGTCGCGGCGCGCTGCCGGCCCGTGCATCGCGCCTTCGCCGAAGCCCGCGGGGTGCGGCTCGAGCGTGTTCTTGCTTCCCGGGGTCAGCCCGCTGCGCGCGTGACAGCTGGTACACGACTCGACGCCGTGACAGCGAAGGCACGACGCCTCGTCCGCGCGCGCCTCGGTGGGGTGCCGGCTGAAGAAGTCGTTGCGGTGAATGAAGCTGCGGTCGACGCGCTCGGCCAGCACCACGTCGAGGCGCAGGCCTTCCGTCTTGGCGTGGCATTCAGAGCAGAACTTCTGGTCGTGGCAGGTCTCGCAGGCGGCGCCCGCGGCACGCGCATCGAGCCGGTGGTCGCGCAGGTAGTCGCCACGGTGGGTGAAGTCGGAAATCGGCTTCAGCGGGTACTTCGTCAGATCGTTGTGGCACACCTCGCACTTGCCGGCCGTGAACTGCGCCGCGTGCACGTGGCACCCCAGGCAGCTGGCCATCGTGGGCACCATCGCCGCCGTGTGCAACGGCTCGGGCAACACCTGGTGGCAGCCGCTGCAGTCTTCGTTTCGTTCGAGGTGCGTCGCGTGGTTCAGCTTCAGCTCGCGCACCCGGGTCGCCACCGTCGCCGGCTTCTCGGGGTTGGTGTGGCAGAAGCCGCAGTTGCCCTTGTTCTTCTCTTCCGCGTGGCACTGCAGGCACACCTTCTCTTTCGGGAAGTCGTGGGTGTCGAGCGTCGTCGAATCGAAGATGGTCTCGTGGCAGGTGATGCATTCGACGCCGGCCTTCGTGTGGCGCGCGTGGGGAATCTTGATGCTGTCTTGCTGCGAAGCGAAGAAGCCGGCCAGGCCCGCGCACGCCGACAGCGTCAGGGTTCCGCAGACCAGAAGAATGGGCCGAGGAAGCTTCACAGCAGCCAGCTCAGCTTCGCGATCGCTTCGTACCGGCTCTCGAAGGTCGGGGTGGTGGCAGCGAACAGCGTCGCGCCCACGAGCCATGACCGGTTGATCGCCCAGGTCGCCGTGGTCGAGGCCGAGAAGGACACCGTCTGCCCGCGCACCGGGCGATCGAGCACGTACGTCTCGAGATCCACCGCCAGCGCGACGCCCGAAGGCAGCACGTGACGGGCGCCGACGCGCGCCTGGTGGTAGCCATTGCTGGGAATCTCGAGCCGGTGGAACTGCGCGGTGAGCGTCGTCGCCGTGAAGGCCTTCACCGCAATTCGAGCGCTCGTCTCGAAGCCCGTTTGACCTGCGAGCCAGAGGGCGCGCACGTCGCCGAAGAGCGAGACCGCGCGCGCCAACTGCCAGGTCACCGCAACCCCCGCGTCGTCGCGCTCGGTGTCGGCAAAGACCGTGAAGATCGACGTCCGCGACAGAAAGAGCTCGGGCGCCGTGCGCCGGTACCCCAGCCGCACCTCGACGGAATCGACCGGGGTCCACAGCGGGCCGACGTCGACCTCGGCCAGCCGCGCCTCGGACACCGACCAGACCAGGGCGCCGGCCAGCGTCAACGACCGAAGCGGGCGCCAGCGAGCATCGAACCCCGCGTCCTGCCGCGACAGTGCGCCCCGCTGCAGCATGTGAATGAAAGAGAGGCCGACCTCGGTGCCGTACACGGGGGCGAAGTACGCCCGCGTCCCCACCACGAAGTCGCCTCGCAGAAAGTTCGCGAACCGCCGTTCGACCGGAATGCCCGCGAAGGCACTGAGACCCAGGCCCACGCCGGTGCGGAAATCGGCGAAGAGCCCGTCGAAGAACATCGCGCGCGCGACGCCGCCGGTGACGAACTGCCGGCCGAGCCGGAGGCGCAGCCGCTTCTGAAGCGTGCGGCCTTCGACGTACGCCAGGTTGACGTCGCTGCCGGCGCCTGCCGACACCGCGCCGCCCCACGCATCGACCGCGATGCTCAAGTCGTCGAAGCCCTTGAGCTCGAGCCGGGTCGCGCGTACGCCGACCAGCGCGTACAGCGTCGCCACCGTCTTCACTTCGCCGTCCACGACATCGGGCCGGCCGCCGATGACCGCAGTCGAATAGACAGACACTTCGGCAGCCCAGGCGCCGCCCATGCCCAGCACGAGCACCGTGGCAGCAAGCCGTCGGCATGAGCGGGCGGAACCCACGGGCTACTTCTTGAATTCGCGCATGAGGGCGATCAGCGCGTCGATATCGGCCGGCTTGAGCTCGGCCTTGTAACCGTCCATTTCCTGCTTCACGCCGCCCTTCTCGGTCTTGATGCCGTCGTTGATCGCCTTGCGCATCTCGTCATCGGTGAGCTTCTGGAACTCGGGCGATGCGGCGTCGCGCATCGCCATCTTCTTGCCCTGGTCTGTCTGGGCCTTGCCGTCTTTGCCGTGGCAGCTGCCGCACTTGGCGCCGTACATCCGTTCGACCTTCTTGTCGGCGGCAAACGCGGGCATGGCACAGACGACGAGCAGCAGAACGAGGCGCTTCATGGGGTGGCTCCGGGGAAAGCGAGAGGGTCAGTGGCAGGTGCGGCACGACTCGACTTCGTCGCCGCTGAACGGACTTGCCGGAGTCGGGTCGACGGTCATCACGGTCATGTGCGCGGTCGCGGCTTCGCTGTCGTGGCAGCCGCCGCACGGCAGTCGCGAAGGCTTCGTCTTCCAGCTTCCGCTGGTCTGCCCATCGGCGTGGCACACCTGGCAGTTGCGAAGGTCTTCGGTAAACGTGATGTCCCAGTTGCGGCCCGGCACCGGGTCTCCGTTGGAGTACCCGACGGTAAGCAGCGGGAAGGAAAGGGTGGCCCCGGCGTGTACGGCGTGGACGCGGCGGGCGATCGCTCCGGCGCCGCCCCACGAGCCGGTGACGCTCGAGTTCTGGTTGTCATGGCAAGCGCCGCATTGATCCGGAGCATTCGCGTCGAGCACCTTGTAGTGGCGATAGAAGTCGAAGACGAGTCCCTTCTTCGTCTCGGGGCTCTGATGGCAGGTATCGCAGCCCGCCGCCGGCGGCTTCTCTTCCATCGCTTGCTTCACCTGGAAGGTGCGCTTGGCCACCGAGGGTGTGCGGTAGTTGCTGGTGGTCACGCCGCCGCGGTCTTTGAGCTCGACGCTGACCACATAGGTTCCCGAGGCGAGGTCATCGACGGGATCCAGCCGATACTGAATTGACGCCGGGGTCCACGTGACCTTCGGGTCGTCGGCGGTCGTGGGGCTGCCGCCATCGGGGTTCCACTGGCGAGCGATGTTGTTCGAGGCGTAGTACCCGCCCAGGTTCTTCACCGTGAAATCGTTGAAGAGCACCGTCGCCAGCGCGCCGGGCAGCACCTGAATCGAGAAGAACTTGCCGAGGTTCCGGCTGCGAATCGCCAGGCGCCCGGTCGCTTCGTCGACGTAGGCAATCGCGCGTCCCCTGAAGGCGGGCACCGCGTTGAGCCAGGCGACAATCTCGGGCTTCGTCGCCGCCGCGCGACTGACGAACCCGGTGGGTGGCACGGTCAACGTGACATTGGCGCGAAGAATCGTCGACGCCGTGTCCAGCGGCCGCTTCAAGTCTTCGCCGTTGTCGATCACGACCGTCAGCGGGTTGCCGATGGGCCCGAGATCGAAAGTGGCCTGGTCGAGCGCCAGCAGCTTCGCGCGGGCGGCGGTGGTCAGCACCGGGTTCCGAACTGCGCGGGGTCCGTGAACAAAGAAGGCGGCGCCGGTGAACTTCCCGTCGCGCGGGGCGCACAGATCGCCGCCGTCGTACGACAGCGGAGTCGTCGGCAGGCAGCCTTCGGCGCCGTCGAGATCCTGCAGCACAGTCGTGTGGTCCAGCGCGACCCCGTTCTCTTTCATCACCACCGAGACGATCGGTGTTTCGCCAGCGACGTAGTAGCCGCGGGCGGGCACGTCGACGGACAGCGAGACGTCGAACTCGGGGATGTTGCGCGGATCCGCGCGGCTGAAGTCGTGGGCCTGGGTGACCGGCGAGATGACGTTTGGCACCACCATGCCCGAGGCCGGGTGACAGACGGCGCAGGCGTTGTCGGTCGCCATCGCTCCGCCGCCGTGGTTGGCGCCGGTGGCGAAGTTGGTGAGGTCGTGGCACGAGCCACACGCTTTGCGCGAGGGCACCGTCTTCCAGTTCGCGACCTGCGGCGTCTGGCCCGGGTTCGGCACGTCGTTGTGGCACTTGGTGCAGTTCGACAGCACCGCAGGGAAGCCGGCTTTCCACCAGTCGACCTTCCTGTTGTTGTAGCCCCAGATGGCGTAGGTCCCGTTGTCGGCCGCTTCGTTCACCGCCGTCGCGGGGTTGTCCCAGACGATGCCGTTGGGGCCGGGGATGCTGGCGAGCTCACCGCCGGCGTGAATCTTGTGAATCATCTGCTCGAGGTCGATGGACGCTCCGCCGTGCGGGTCGACGGCGCCGGGCAGGTGGCAGGTGGCGCAGACTTCGACCGTGAGGCGATCGCCACCGTGGCCGTTGAACTCCTGGCCGTGGCAGCTGCGGCAGGTGTCGGTGTCGATCACGCGCCGGCTCTCGGTGATCGGCGAGCCATCGGGCACGAAGTCGAAGAAGGCGTCGCAGGTCGGGCCGCTGCCTCCGCCCATCATCACGGCAACGCGGTGGGTGCGGCCGCGCTCGAAGGCGACGGGCTGCCCGTTCACCACCACGTTCGAGAGGTTGGTGGCGAACGTGTAGAGGTAGGTGCCGTCGCCGCGGTCGACGAGGGTGCCGTTGCTCTCGCGGTTCGGCTGCGCGGCGCGGGTGCCGTCGGGGTTGGGCCAGGTGCCGCCGTCCGAGCCGCTGACGGTCTGGATCCGGTAGAGGTAGGCGACCCACTTGTTGAAGGCCTCGCCGGCGTCGACGTCGGCGGGCAGCAGCTTCACGATGTTCGCGTTCACCGTCTTGATGCCGACCAGGGGCTTCAGCGCGGCGTCCGAGACCTTGAAAGAGACGGTCACCACGCCCGCCGGGCTCGCGGTCGCGGCGGTGATGGTCATGTTCGCGAGGTACTTGCCGGTCGCCTCCAGGGCCTTCTTGTTCAGGAAGCCCGTGCCGTGGAACTGGTCGACCCGGAAGGCGTCGAGCGCGTTCATCCCGTTGGTGCCGTTCGTGCCGTTGGGAAGCGGGATCACCGAGCCGTCGCTGCAGGTGAGGACCCGGCCGCCGTCTCCGTTGCTCAAGCTGCAGGTGAGCCCGCTGGGCAGGTCGGCGATGGTGCCGTCGGAGCAGCTGACGATGCGGCCGCCGTCTGAGCGGGTGGTGATCGAGCAGGAAGTGCCCGCGTCGCCGGTCTTCCCGTTGAAGAGGGTGACCTTGGTGCCGTCGCCGCACGAGATGGTCGCGGTGCCGTCGCCGTTGTCGCGTGAGGTGCAGGCGCTGCCTTTCTCACCCGCTGGACCAGTGCACGCAGGCAGACCAAGACACACGACGGCCGTCAGCAGCGTCAACCTGGAGGAGTTCATGGGATGCCCATCGAAAAGCAATCGCTGTGCCGCATTGCCCCACGGCAGTCGTGCCGCGGTGCCGATGGTTTTATAAACCTGACGTTGGCGAGTGGGGCGGGCGTAACCTGCGCGCTTCGGCCCGACGTGCAGAAGTTGCACATGCCCCGGAAGGGCAAACATCGACGCAAGATCGCCCCAAACAGCATTAGTGCCCCGTCTGGAATTGCAGCGCCAACGTTGGCTTTGCCTCGGGCTTGACCATCTTTTCCGTAGGGTGCATGAGGCGAGGGTTGCCAACTCTTGACCCGGCCCGGCTGTGATTGACGAGAAGAGGCACGGCGCCGTCGTCGACGCGTGGCTGGCGCGCGCCCCCCGCGGGGCGACGTCGCTCGCGCTGCTCGAGCTCTTCGAGGCCGGGTTCAAGACGATCTGGAAGGTCACGCTCACGACGCTGGGCGAGCTGACGCTGACCGCGATCGCGGATCGCGTGGTTCAAAGCTCGACGCTGCGGTACCCAGTGCTTTCCGGCCTCGCCCTCGACCCCTCGGGTGGGCTCGACTGCGCGGCGTTGCGCAATCGCTGTTCGTCGGATGCAAAGATTTCCGTCGCTGAGCTTCGAGAAGCGATTCAGCACGTGATGATCGCGATGCTCACCGTGTTGGGCCACCTCACCGCGGAAATTCTGACCGAAGAGCTCCACAGCAAGCTGTCGCGCACCCGCGCGCCCAGGGAGCGCCGATGACATCAGGTGAGGAGTGCGAGTCATGAAGAAAGGCCACGAGCTGACCAGGGTGAAGACGGGCGTCGACAACCTCGACTCCGTGCTTGATGGCGGGCTGCCCGGCGGGTCGGTGACCGTCGTCAGCGGGTCTCCGGGCTCGGGGAAGACCATTCTCACGCAGCAGATCTGCTTCCACCACGCCCGTGCAGGGCGCCGCGCGTTGTTGTTCAGCACATTGTCCGAGCCGACCGCGAAGACGTTGCGGCACGTGCGCCAGTTCACCTTCTTCGACGCCAAGAAGCTCGACGGGCAGGTCGAGTTCGTCGACCTCGGCACCCTGCTTCGCACCACCGGCCTCGAGGGAGCCGTCGAGCTGATCATGCAGCACGTAAAGCGCGTCAACCCGGCGATCGTGGTGATCGACAGCTTCAAGGTGTTCGACGATCTGGCCACCTCGCCCGAGCAGCTGCGAAAGTTCGGCTACGAGATCGTGGTGAAGCTGATGGCGTGGGAAGTCACCGCGCTGCTGCTGGGCGAGTACGGGCCGACCGACAACGAGAACAAACCGCTCTTCGCGATCGCCGACGGCCTGGTGGTGCTCTCGCAGCGGGAGTCCCTGGGCGAGAGCCAGCGCTTCCTGCAGGTGGTGAAGATGCGCGGCAGCAACCACAGCCGCGACGAACACCCCTTCGTCATCGATCAAGCGGGGCTGAAGGTATTCGCTCCGCAGGCGGGGATCCGCCGGGAAGTATCGGCCCGGGTGCCCCCGCTGCGCTGCAAGACGAACATCCCCAAGCTCGACGAAATCCTGGGCCCCGGCATCCCCTGGGGTTCCAGCCTGTTGATCGGCGGCGTCGCTGGCACCGGCAAGACCGTGCTGTCGCTGGAGTTCATCTATCGCGGCGCGCTGGCGGGCGAGAAAGGCATCCTCTTCTCTTTCGAAGAAACGGAAGAGAGGCTGCGCGCGGCGGCGAAGGGGCTCGGGTGGAACCTGGGCAAGTTGATCGACGAAGGCATGGTCGAGATCGTCTTCATCCCCCAGCCCGACATCATGGTCGAAGCGCACCTGCTGATGATGCAGACGCGCATCGCCGCGTTGAAGGCGAAGCGCGTGGTGATCGACTCGGTGTCGGTGTTCCTTCACAAGGTCACGAGCCCTCAGCTGAACCGCGAGAAGATCTTCCACCTGTGCAGCCTGGTCCAGAATGCCGGAGCGGTGGGCTTCTTCCCCACCGACATCCCCTACGGCTCGGCCCAGGTCAGCCGGTTCGGGGTCGAAGAGACCGTCGTCGACGGGGTGATCATCCTGAGCTCGACCGAGGAAGGGCAGGAACGCGAGCGGTACATCGAGATCTACAAGCTGCGGAACACCGCCCACCTCAAGGGCCGGCACAACATGGTGATCGGCGCCGGTGGCGTGGCTGTGTTTCCCCGCTACGGCGACGGATTTGCTGGCGACGTCGAACCGCCCGCGACCGACAGCGGCATTCGCTTGAAGTCCGGCATCCGCGCCCTCGACCCGCTGCTCGGCGGCGGGTTGCTGAAGCGCAGCGTTACCCTCGTCTCGGGCAGCCCCGGCATCGGCAAGACCATCTTCGGGATGCAGTTCTTGATCGAAGGCGCGCGCCACCGCGAGCGCGGGCTCTACGTCACGCTGGAAGAAGGGCCGAAGCAGCTCTACGCAAGCTCCGATGCCCTGAAGCTGCCGCTGCGGGCGATGGTGAAGAAGGGGTTGATCGAAGTCCTCTACGTCTCGCGCGAGCATCTGAGGGCGGGCCAGTTCCTGTCGGTGCTGGGCGATCGGCTGACCGCATTGAAGGCCTCCCGGGTGGTGCTCGACGCGGCGACGCAGATGTTCGCCGACAAACGCCCCGACAACGGGCTCGGCCACGTCCTCTACAAGCTTGTCGTTCGCTTCAAGACCCTGGGGATCACCAGCGTGCTCACCCTGGAGGCCCCGTCTCTGGTCTCGAGCGACGAAGTCACCAGCCTCGGGTTGTCACCTGTGTCCGACAACCTTTTGATGCTGCGGTACCGGCAGGAAGTCGGCAGCCTGGTCCCAACCCTGACCGTGGTGAAGTCACGCGGCAGCGAGCACGTTCGCCAGACCCACCTCCTGGAAGTCGGCGAAGGCGGGCTTCGCGTCGGCCCAGCCATCGGGCCTGTCGTGGCCGCGACGGTCACAAAGCCCCGGAAGCGCGATTGACGGCCCGTCGCAATGGCGCCGTGGCGAGGCGGCTCGAGCAGCTCTTCGAGATCAGCAAGCTGTTCGCAAGCTTCGACAACGCCGATCAACCGCTGGACGCGGTGTTGGCGATCATCAGCCGCACCTTGCCGCTGCGCAGCGCGATTCTGGTCGAGACGGACGAGACGATCTCGCGAATGATCTTCTGGCCGTCGGAAGGCCAGGGCGCGAGCGAGATGGCCGAGGTTCGGGCCCGCGCCGAGACGGCGTACGACTACCTGGTCGACCCGGCCGGACCCCACCCCGAACAGCTCGGCGGCACGCGGCTTCCGTTGCAGGAGCTGCAGCCGCTGGAAAACCGGTTCATCGCGATTCCGCTGGTCGTCTTTCACCGCAAGATCTTCGGCGTGCTGCAGCTGGAGGCAGCGCGTGCCCTCGACAAGGGCGACCTGCTCTTCGTCAACGCGATCACCAACCAGCTCGCCGTGGCGCTCGATCGCGACTCGGCGCGGAAGCTGGACGTTCGCCGAAGGATGCTGGCGGAAGCAGGCCGCGTGGAAGCGGAAGACGCCGGGGCGCGGTTTCAGAAGCTGGCCACCGAAAACGCCGCGCTCTACGCGCAGGCGACCGAGGCGGTGCGGGTGCGCGAGCATATTCTCGAGATCGTCTCGCACGACCTGCGCAACCCGCTGGCGACGATTGCGTTCTCGACGGCGCTGCTGTCGCGCGACAAGGCGCTGTCGGAAAGGTTGAGCGAGGCCGTGGCCCGCATCGCACGGGCAGCCGACCGGATGCAGCGGCTCACCGATGACCTGCTCGACCACGCGGGCCTCGCGACGGGGAAGCTGGCGATGAAGTTCCACCTCGAAGATCCGGCCGGCGTCGTACGCGAGACCGCGACGAGCTTCGACAAGGCCGCCGAGCAGCGCGGCATCGTCATCACCGCCGGGCTTGGGCCCGACCTGCCTGAGCTCAGCTTCGATCGCGGCCGCCTGCTGCAGGTGCTATCGAATCTCGCGGGCAACGCAGTGAAGCTCGCCACGTCAGGCGGCCACATCATGCTTCGCGCGAAGGTCCAGGGCCCCGACATGCTCTTCTCGGTCACCGACGACGGCCCGGGCATCAGCGCGGAAGACGTCCTGCACCTCTTCGAGCGCTACTGGCGCGGCGGTGAAGCCCAGTACAAGGGGCAGGGCCTGGGGCTGGGCATCGCCCAGGGCATCGTCGAGGCGCACGGCGGCCGCATCTGGGTCGAGAGCACGCTGGGGCAAGGCGCGACGTTCTTCTTCACCATCCCGCTGTCTCGGCATTGACGCGCCGCAATCACAGACAGACGACCACCTTTCTGCGCTGGGTGTCGAAGCCCAGCTGAACGCACTCGAGCCCGGTGCCCACCACCTGCGGCGAAGGAAAGGGCGTCGATGGTCGAGGCACCGAAGCGGTAGCGCGTCCACGGGTCGATGAGGTTGCCGGCGCTCTGCCCGAGCCAGTCGACCGGGTTGATCGCCACCGCTGTGTTCAAGACCGCCTTCCGCCGGTCCACCAAACGGCTTCCGGATCGGGCTCGTCGGGCTTTTCAGGGCACCAGGGTGAGCCAGCAACTCTTCATTCTGGAGACGTTTAACGAAAACGAAGCCACTCGGATCTACCTTTCATTCGGGCCTGCCGCAGGTTGCCTCGAGGCGGCGTCGCGTCGAACGAGCTTGGGCTCCAAGCGCCCGCCAACGGTCAGCCCCCATCAGAATCACCGCAGCCTCAGCTCGAACTCAATTCCGCCGCGGGTCGAGACCGAGCGCATCAACTCGACATCGAAAGTGCGTGCCTCGGCAGCTGAGAGCTCGAGCAACACGTCGCGGCCGGCGCCGAACAGTGACACGCGCACCGCGCCGTCCTTCATCCGATCAACCACCTTGCCCAGACCGTGTCGCGTGCGCGCGAGGGTCGCCAGCCCGCGCATGAACGCGGACACCTGCTCGTGTGCTTCGGCCCGGCCGACCACGCGGATCTCGTTCGACGTCGACTTCAGCCGGGTGATCGCTGCGTTCGCCGGCAACACCTGCGAGAGGGTGGACTCCAGCGCGTCCTCATTGCTCAACGCGTCAGCCGCCAGCGCGACGGACGCGATCGCCAGAATCAGGAAAGGGCCGAGCATCAGGGCCGAACGTTGGGTGGGCTCCATGCCCCGCACCCTGCTGCCGAATCGTTTGAGCTCAAAGTTTCTGGCAACGACCTCTTCTCGCCCAACGCGCGGGGCTGTCGTCATCGCGCGGCAGCGGTCTCGTGCACCTGGCGCCGCAGCCAGGTGTGCGCCGGGTCGCGGCGCAGCAGCTCGGGCGAGTAGAGCGCCATCGTCACCCCGCTGCCCTTGCGCCACGCCTGGGCGATGCGCTGCGGAATCACCGCGACGGCGTCGGTCGTCACCACCAGGTGCGGCGCCGTCGCGAAGTGCGGCACGCCCAGCACAATCTGCCGGGTCAGCTTCACCTTCCGCAGCGCCTCGTCGATGAAGTCCGGGCCCAGGCCGCGCGCCGACACCTGCACGTGGGGCAGGGCCGCGAAGCGCGCGGCGGTGAAGCGCTTCAGCGCCGGGTGCTTCTCACGCAGCACGCAGACGTTCTCGTCGTCGTAGAGGCGCTGCCGCAGCGTCCCCGACGGAGCGTCGCCGGCTGGCCCCACCGCCAGCTCGAGCCGGCCGGCAGCGACATCGGCCAGGTTCGTGACGAAGGCGTCGCTGCGGAAGTGCACGTCGAGCGTCACCTGCGGCGCCTGCGCCGCGAGCCGCTTCAGCAGCCCTGGCAGCACCACCACCTGCGCGTAGTCCGAGAGGAAGAGCCGGAAGGTGCGCCGCAGGGTCTTCGGGTCAAACACCTCGGGGCCGGCCAGCGCGCGCGTCGCCGTCTGCATCATCGCCGCACCGGCTCGGCCAGGGCTTTGGCGCGGGGCGTGGGCTCGAAGCGCGCTCCGACCCGGATGAACTGCGGGTCGCCGAAGGTCTGCCGCAGCGCCGCCAGCGAGTGGCTCACCGCCGACTGAAGGCGAAGGACGTGTCGAAGGCGGGCTGCAGCTTCGTCGCGCCGGTCGCGGCGTACGGGAAGGAGTTCGACCTGCTGAAGCGTGACGGCGACCAGCTCTTCTTCGGCGCGCGGCCGGCCGACGGAAACATGGGCAGCGCCGACAAGCGGCCCACGGCCCGGCGCTGGTTCGCGCGAAGTAGACGGCTACTTCTTGCCCTTCAGCGCTTTGCTCTGTGCGGCGCACTGGGCAATCAGGTCGGGCAGGGTGATGTCAGCCCCGGCCACCTGGAAGGTGCGCTCTTTCAGCTCGGGGTTGCGCTGCTTGAGAATCGAGCCCGACGAGATGCACTCGTCGAACTGCTTCGCTGCCTCGCCCGTCTTCTTCTGGGCGAGCAGCCCCTTGCCAGCTTCGAAAGACTTCTTTGGCCCTTCGTCGAAGGCGATCAACGGCTTCAGCAGCACCAGCGCTTTGTCGGCCGCGTCGAGCCGCTGCAGACACTGGGCGACCACGTCCTTCACCGGCGTCTTCCGGCCGTCGACGAACAGCGCCACCTTCTCGAGGCCCGGGTACTCGCTCGGCATGCCCGTGCCCATGTTGTCGCAGGCGCGGAACTGGGTGACTGCCTTGTCGAAGAGGTCTTTCTGCGCGCGCAAGTTCTTCGCCTGTGGCGCCGCGTCGACGTTCGCGATGCCGGCCGCCAGCGACTCGACCGTCTGCCGCCGAAGCTCGCGCGCGAGCTTGGCGAACTCGAGCTGCTCGTTCATGCGCACCAGCTGCTCGCGCGTCTTCCCCGCCTGAAGGCCGTAGCCGTAGTTCTTCGGCTCGAGCTCCTTTCGAGCGTCGAGCTCTTTGTTGATCGCCGCGATGCTCTGCGCCGTCGCCGTGAGGTCCGCGTCTGACACCTCGGGCGAGCGCGCCGCTTCGAGCTTCGCCTTCGCTGCGTTCACCGCTTCCGTCAGCGCCGTGCGCCCGTCAGTGCCCGAGATCGCCAGCTTCCGCGCCGCGAGCTTGGTGTTGAGCTCGGTGATGCGGCTGGTCACTTCGCGGTCGTAGTACGCGTAGTCCTTGTCGACCTTCGTCAGCTCGGTGCCCGACGCCAGCGCGGCCTTGATCGCGTTGATCGACGCTTCCGCCTCGGCGATGCGATCAGCGGCGATGTCGGGCTTGTTGAGCTCGGCCGCGATCTTCCGCGCTTCCTCGACCTTTGCCTTCTGCTGCTGCACGGCGACCTCGATGCGGCGCGCCGCGAGCTTCGTGCTCAGCTCGTCGGCCCGCAGCTTCACTTCGCCGTCGTAGAACGCGTAGTCCTTGTCGCGCTTCGTCAGCTCGGTGCCCGCCTCGAGCGCCGCGCGAATCGCTTTGATCGACGACTCCGCTTCATCCAGCTGGTCGCCGGGAATCGGCGCCTTGTTCAGCTGGGCCGCGACTTTGCGCGCTTCCTCGACCTTGGCCTTCTGCTGCTGGACGTCGACCTGGATGCGCCGCGCCGCGAGCTTCGCTTCCGCCTCGGTCACGCGCAGCTGCACCTCGCCCGCGTAGTAGGCGTAGTCCTTGTCGCGCTTCGTCAGCTCGACACCACCTTCGAGCGCCGCGCGAATCTGATTCAACGACGCCTGGGCCTCGTCGAGCCGATCTCCCGGAATCGGCGCCTTGTTCAGCTGGGCCGCGACCTTGCGCGCCTCTTCGACCTTTCCCTTCTGCCGCTGCACGTCGACTTCGTTGCGGCGGGCCGTCAGCGTCGCGCGCGTGTCACGCGCCACTGCCTTCGACTCGGTCACCAGCGGCGCCATCGCCGGGTCTTCGCCGTGCACGGCCTCCAGCGTCTTCTCGAGCACGGTCACCGCTGCGGTCGCTTCCTGGAACTCTTCGTCCGTCGGCTCCTTGCCGCCGATGGGCTTCATCGCCACCGTGAGATCTGCCCGCGCCGAATCCAGGCTGCGCTTCTCGAGATTGCCTTCGACCTCGAGAAGCGTCGCCTTCACCTTCGTCAGGTAGGTCGCCAGCGCCTCGCTGCGGTTGGCGTCGGCCTGGAACTTCTCGACGAGCTTCCGGACGATGATCGCCGCGGTCTTCGCTTCGCTGAGCGCCTCGGGCGGCGGCTTCTTCGCGCGCACGCCTTTGCCGGCGGCGATGAGATCTTTGTGGGCGGGCTCGATCTCGGCCTTGAGGCGGGCGAGGCCGGTTTCGCTCCACGTGGTGTCCATCTTCTTCTTGCCCGCGGCGAGCTCCTTCCGCGCGGCGTCCGACTCGGCCTTGTACGTCTTGTCGCGCTCGAGCACGCGGCCGTCGTCGAGGACCTTCGACAGCGCCGAGGCTGCCGTGTCGGCGGCCTTGAACTGCGGGTCGGGCGATTCCCTGCTCAACGGAGCGAGCGCCGCCGTCAGCTCTTTTCTCGCCGCATCCAGAAGCGCGCGGTGCTTGTCCACCGACTGCAGCGTCCACTTGTCGTCGATGGCCTTCGTCTGCCGCGCGTACGTCGCGTCGACCTCGGTGAGGAACGCGCCAAACTTCGGGTCCTTCTTGCCCAGCGGGCGCGCCTCGTCGGCCACCTTCTTCAGCGCTTCGGCCGCCGCGCGCGCGTCGTCGAAGTCCTTCGGCGGCGATTCTTTTCCTTCGGTCACCTTTCGCGCGCGATCGCTCAGCGACGACAAGGCCGAGTCGATGCCGCGGCGCGCGTTGTGAACGTCGACGTTGGCGCGGCGCTGCTCGACGTAATCGCGCTGGGTGCGAAGCTCTTTGCGAGCGGCCAGGGACGACTTGGCGAAGTCTAAGTCTTTGCCTTCGAACTCGGCGCCGGCGTCGATCGCATCCTTCAGCGCGTTCACCGCGGCGAGCGCCGCGTCGAGCTCCTTCATCTCGGGCGGGTCTTTTTCGATGCGTTGCACCGCGGCCGTCAGGTTCGCGCGGGCCGTTTCGAGCTTTTGCTGCGCGCTGGCCACCGGGTTCTCGGGCGGGGCAGCAGCGACGATGGAAGGGAGGACGACGAGAGAGAAGAGCGTCAGAGCCGAAGCGACTTTCACGGCCGCGATGCTACCAAGGCGTTCGTCACCGCCACGCCTGAGTTTCGAGGGCGGGGTGAGAAAATCGTCTACCTGCGCAGCCCCAGCAGCCGCCTCAGCTCGACGGCCTGCCGGCGGCTCACCTCGACCTCGGCGCCATCGACGAGCCGCACCACCAGCCCTTCGCCCCGGCCGTCGAGCGCCGTCACTGCGTCGAGCCTCACCAGCCCAGAACGGTGGACGCGCACGAAGCCGGAATCGACGAGCCGTTTCTCGAGCGAGTCGAGACTCTCACGCACCAGCAGCTCTTCGCCGTCGAGCGTGAACTCGGTGTACTTGTCGATCGCGCGGAAGGCGCAGACGCGGCGGGCATCGATGAAGCGCGCTGCCCCAGCCGAGTGCACCGTCAGCTGGTGTTCCGCGGTCGAGGGCTTCTTCGCGGCGGCGGTTCGCCGGGCGAGGCGATCGAGCGCACGTTCCAGGCGTTCCTGCCGCACCGGCTTGATGAGGTAGTCGACCGCGTCGAGATCGAAGGCCTCGGCGGCGAACTGCACGTGGGCGGTGGTGAAGATGATCGGCGGAACCCGTGGGGTCTCGGCGAGGGCGAGCCCATCGAAGCCCGGCATCTCGACGTCCAGCATCACCACGTCGGGCTTCAGCGCCTCGATTTGCTTCAGCGCGTCGCTGCCGTTCTCTGCCTCGCCCACGACTTCCGTGCCGGCGATGCGTTCGAGCATCCGAACCAGCCGCTCGCGGGCGAGCGCTTCATCGTCGACGACGTTTAGAACCCCGGAGTCACCCACATGTCTCTCGTCACGCTCGTTGTCCTCGCCACGCTCACCGCCAACCCTGAACCGCAGAAGCTGGGCGTGTCAGTGGGAGGCACGTACCTCGCCGCTCCCGGAGCGAATGGCGCCGCAGCCACCGCCGGCGTCCGGCTCGCGATGGGCCGCCTCTTCGCGCTCGGGTTCGATCTCGGCTGGGGCGTGGTGGCCACTTCGACGGTGGTTCACGATCGCTGGTGGTTGATGCCGACGGCGGCGTTCGTCATTCCAGTGGGGCGCGTGCGCATCGACCTCGGCGCGGGGCTCGGGTTCGCGACGGCGTCTGGCTACGACTCGATGGATGCGTTCCTCGCCGCGCCCTTCATGCCCGTGTGGGCGTTTCAGCTGGTGCCGGCGGTGCGCGGCCACGTCGGCGGCGCGGTGACGCTCAGCGACTCGATCGATGGGTTCCTGCGGCTCGACGCGGGCTCGCTGCTGCTCGAAGGTCAGAAGCTCGGCTTTCGAGACGGCAACCCGAACCCGACGATCATGGACACCACGTGGTTCGGGCTGTCGGTGGGCGTCGCCTTCCGGCTGCTGTGACCGACCGCCTTAGCGGCTAACGGGCGCGGCGGGTCGAGGCCCAGCTTTCCATCGCGCGGCGCACGACTTCCCGCGGCGTGATGCTGAGCTCGGCGGCGGCGCGGCGAATCACGTCCTGGGTGCGCGGCGACAGATCGAGCCGGGCCACGATCTCAGCGGGCTCGGCGGCAACTTCGGGGATGATTGGCGCCTGCAAAACGGGCGCTTCGGCTTCGGGCGAATAGACGCGAATCAACGCGCGATCGAGCGCCGCATCACTGGCCAGGGCGAACCGCAGCTTGGACTTGCCGATCACCGCGCGAACGGCGTCCTGGGTGTCGAGCTTCGCCGGGGCCGTGAGCGCCACCAGCACCTCGTCGCTGCCGATGCCCGGCCGTTCGAAGGCGATCGCGCGGTGCTTCTTTGCAAAGGCGTGCGGCAGCAACCCGCTGCAGCGCAGCTCACGCGAATCGAGATCCACGAACGGCAGCCCGAGCTGGTTCGACAGCGCCGCCATCACCTGTGGCTCGCTGCACAACCCCTTGGCCACCATCACCCGCCCGAGGAAAGCGCCCGACGACTTCTGCTGCGACAGGGTGCCATCCAGCTGGGCCTGGGTAAGAAAGCCGAGCTGAACCATCAGCTCGCCGAGGCGAAGCTTCTGGGTGGGGCGGAAGCTGGTGGGCGAGGTGATCATGGTGGGTGCCTATACGCGAAAAAGGGCGCTTTGGTTTCATTCGGCAGGCGCGGACGAGGGTCACTGCGGGGCAACGCTCAGGGGCCGATGACGACGGAGCCGAACATCACCTTCGTCTGCGACCCGGCGAGCAGGCTGTCGGTGTACCAGAGCCTCGAGCCGACCAGCACCGTGCGGTTGGGAGAAGGCGGGTAGGGCCCGAGCAGCAGCGCCAACGACTCGTTGACGTCGAGCACACCGTTGGTGCCGAAGGCGGTGTCGAGCGCGCCGGTGGACGAGAAGCGCGAGATCGCCGGGTAGACGCCGCTGAGCGAGCCGAAGCCCGCGACCATGTGGACGATGATTCGCCCATCGGCGAGCACGTCAAGGCCCGTCGTCGACATCTGCTTGCTGTCCAGCGCGACTTCCAACGCCCCACCCGTACCGAAGGCCGTGTCGAGCTGGCCTTCTGCGGTGTAGCGCACGAGCTTGATGACCCAGGGCCCGCTGTTCGGCGTGCGGCGCGAGCCCGAGAGCAGCAGCTTGCCGTCGCTCTGGACGCGGAAGCTGTTCGCGAAACCATCTGGGTGGGTCGCGATGCCGGCGGTGCCAAACGTGGTGTCGAGCGTGCCGTCGTCGTTGTAGCGCGCGACCAGGAAGTCATCGCCGCCGCCCGCCAGCACCTTGAGCCCCTGGAACGCGAGGCCGCGCACGTCTTCGTTCTTGCCGAAGTCCGCCTCGATTCCTGTCGCGCTGCCGAACGTCGCGTCGACCTGGCCTTCCGCAGTGAAGCGAACGAGGCCGAGGTTCGCGCCATTGGTTCCCTGGAACGCCGTCGAGAGGAAGCCGCCCAGGTAGATCTTCCCGTCGGTGCGAATCGCCAGCGCGTGCGCGGGGCCGCCAAGCCCCTGGCTCGGGCGCACCTGGACCATGCCCATGCTGCCAAAGGTGGTGTCGGGGACGCCGTCGGCCGAGTAGCGGGCCATCGCGAAGCTGCCGTAGAGATCGCCCAGCGATGCCCCAGTTCCAGCGGCGAGGATCTTCGTGCCCTGCAGCGCCACCGCATAGACGCCGTCGCCCTTCTGCACGGTGCGGAAGCCCGCGTCGGTCAGAAGCGGGTTCTCGAAGGTCGCGAAGCTGGTCGTCACCGAGCCCATCGTGCCGAACGTTGGGTCGAGGCCGCCGTCGACCTCGTACCGCGCGAGGAGGAAGTCGGCTTCGTTCATCGGCAGGAGTCGCTGCCCGCCGACCAGGAACTTCGAACCCTGGGGGATGATCGCGTTGCCCGCGCCATTCAACTTCCCGTTGTTCACGTTGCCGCCCCCGCCCCCGCCCCCGCCCCCGCCACCCCCAACGCCTCCGCCCGACCCGCCACCGCCCGTGGAGCCGCTGCTGCACCCCATCACCGCCACCGCCAACATCAGAGCCAGTGTTCTCATCTCGCGATCACCTCGAAGAATGACAGCTGGTTGTGCAATCCACGGCCCGAAACCCAACTGCGCGAGAATCGGAACAAAAGCTCCCGCACTTGTAATTCCTTTGGTCCGACTGTGACCTCGGTGGCCACGCCGGGCAGGGTTCTGAAGATCGGGGGATCGATCCCCCATTTTGGTTGGGGGATCCTCTCTACACCCCTCACCTTTTCCCAGCCGAGGCCCACCGCAACTAAATGAATTCACAGGTCTTCAAGGGCGTTCCGGGAGTGGATCGGCGCTTGCTTATGTTGATGGCATGACCCTCAAAACCAAACACGGATGGCTGATCGCAAGCCTGGCGCTCGGATTCGCCACGCCGGCGTTCGCGCAGCTCAACAACGGCACCAACCCTGAGTGCCTCGGCTCGGACTGTGGCACCCCGAAGGAAGAAGGCGGCGGCTGCGGTTGCGGCTGCGGCTGCTCCGTCTGGGTGGCG